>ERZ1699650.24-NODE-24-length-144927-cov-172.194779_pt1 | contig 144927 bp, 136 predicted proteins | sample MGYA00581512_ERZ1699650 | MGnify/ENA primary metagenome ERZ1699650 (study PRJEB42348, sample SAMEA6618698) | metagenome | isolation source: Polyester-degrading enrichment culture growing on monomer terephthalic acid, Te | collected 2019-05-17 ...
CCGAACGATTGCTCGATGTCGAGCAGGGCGGACTCCATATCCATCAGGAAGGTGCGGGTCACGGCCGGGTCGGTCCCTTCGGCAAAGTCGACGTTCATTTGCAACGCGGGCTGCTGAATCGCCGGGAAAAACACGAACTGAACGCGGCCACTGGTCACCAGCGATACCGCCAGCACCAGTGCCACGACGGACAAGGCAAAGGTGGTTCCGCGATACGCGACGGCCAGGGTAACCGCGCGCCGGAAGGGTCCCTGACGAAACCGCTCGAACCCCCTCTCAAAGCCGGCACGCAGCCGACCCGGGGGCTTCAATTTGCCCTTGCCGACACTGTGGGCCAGGTGGCCAGGCAGAATCAGAAAGCACTCTACCAGTGAGGCGGCAATGGCCATGATCACCACCAGCGGCACGCTTTTGGTGAACACCCCAGCCTGGCCGCCGACCAGCAACAGGGGCAGGAAGGCGGCGATGGTGGTCACCGAGGAAGCCACCACCGCTGGCAGCATTTGCTGTGCCGCCCGCAAGGATGCCTGGCGCGGCTCCTCCCCCTGTTCCATTCGGCTGTAGGCATTTTCACCGACCACGATGGCATCGTCGACGATCACCCCCAAAGCCACCAGAAACCCGAACAAACTGATCAGATTGATGGAGTTGCCACTCAATTCCAGAAAAATGAAGGTCCCGAGAAAGGAGATCGGAATACCGGCAGCGACCCACCAGGCCAGCTTCGGCCTTAAAAACAGGAACAACACCGCCAATACGATCAACAGGCCGCCGACGCCGTTATCCACAATGATGCCGATGCGGGCCTGCACAAACTCGTAGGTTTCGTTGTAGACGTGCAGCTCCATGCCTGCCGGCAGCGTCGGTTCAAACTCGGCCACCCACTCATTCAGAATCTCGGCCATGCGCAGGGTGTCTTCACCCCGGGTGCGACTGAGCGCGAGTTTCACGGCCGGTTGACCCTGGTAGGACACCCGGGTCTGATCCGGGTCGCGGTCTTCGCTCAGGGTCATGCGCTGGTCGAGACTCAGGATGGCATCGCCCTGAGTCAGGGTCTGGCGTCCCAGTGCGGCGGGGTCGCTGGCTTCACCCGGCACCCTGAGCTGCGACTGCAGCCGCCCCTCACCGGTAATGCCGGCTGGCACGTTGAGGTTCCGGGCAGCCAGCTGTTGTCCGAGCGCTGACAGCGAGGCGTCGCCTGACAGGTACTCGGCCACCGTCATGCGCAGGTTCAGCTCCCGGTCAGGCAGGCCATTGAGATCTACCTTGGCAATGCCGGCCGCCTGCAGGCTGGTTTCAGCCGCTTCGGCCCAGTATTGCAGCTCATTCAGGGTCACATCACCGTGCAACAGCACCTCGGCGACGGGTTCGTAGAACACCTGGCGGGTAACTTCATGCTCATCGGCACCGTCGGGCAGCGAGACCGTATCCAGCGCCTTTTCAACCTCGGCCACGGCTTGCTCTATGTCACTGACCGCTTCCTTGAAGGTGATGGTCATGAATGACCCGCCTTCGATGGTCGTGGTGGTCAGCCGGTCGACGTCGGTCAGCTGCAGAATGGCCTGTTCGAGCGGAATGGTGACACCGTCCTGAACGTCTTCAGCACTGGCGCCGGGCCATTCGGTGTTTACCGTGGCAATCTTGAGTTCAAAGTCGGGTAGAAACTGGGTATTGAGCCGATCGAGCGCGATCAAACCCAGAAAAATCACCACGAACATCAGCGCATTGGGGGCGACTCTGTGGTGAGCAAAGGCTCGCAGCAAACCGCTCATTGGTCAGCCACCTTAACCGCCAAGCCGTCGGCTGCCTGCTGTAAACGGGTGCCCAGCAGTCGGTCATCGGGGTTCAGATCCGCCTCGATCAGCCGCCAGACCCGGCCCTGATCAAACTGCTCACCCAACACCCGGATCTGAACACGTTCCAGCCGGTTGTCGACCACGCGGTAGACCGACTCATTGGCGTAGACACTGGCATCGGGAACCCGGTGCGCCTGGATGGCTGGCAAGTCGAGCCGCAGTGAGTAGGTCCGGTTCAGGGTCGCTTGGGGTTGATCGTTTTCGGCTTCAAAATACAGACGCACGCTGCCCCGGTCGGCGACCGGATCCCGCTGCCTCAGTTCGACCGGAATAGAGCCCGCGTCGGTTTCTACCACCGCCGTCAGCGACGACAGGGCATCCACCTCTGGCAAGGCCGAGGCAGCCACCCAGGCAACCCATTCGGTATCCTGGTCGTTGACCAGCGTTAACAGGGCACTTCCGGTGCCAGCCTCGGTGCCAGGGCGAACCTCCAGGCTGGCGATGCGGCCCGCAAAGGGGGCGGTTATGGTTGCTTCATTCAGGTTGTCGCGGGCCTGCTCCAGTTGGCTGTCGAGCTGATCCCGCTGTGCGGCCAGTTGTTGTTCAACGTCATCGTAGCGGGCTATGGCCAGCTCCCGCTGCTGCAACGCCAATCGCTGGTTTTGCAGGGTGCGCTCGGCGGCTTCCAGATCGGCTGCCGAACTCAGGTTCTGGCGTGCCAGGTTCTGCAGCCGATCGACACTGCGCTGGGCAATGGCAACCAGATTCTGTTCGATCACCAGCGCCGCCTGGTCACTCTGATACTGGCTTTGCTCCAGTCGGCTGCGCGATGCAAGCTCCGAACGCTGGGCTTCAAGCTGGGTGACCTGGCGTTGCAGGGCATCGGCGTCCAGCTGCAACAACACAGCCCCAGCCTCAACCGACTGACCGACGGCGACCTCAACTGACTCAACGTCTGCGGCTACCGGGCTGGTCAGCACCACCGATTGTCGACTCTGATAACGGGGATACAACATCAGCTGCGGCGACCAGCGTCCGGTGTCCGGCCTAACCGTAGCCACCGTTGGTGCATCGACCAGCGGTTGTGGCTCGGCCTCAGTGCTGTTATCGGCCGATGATTCCGGCGAGTTATTCATCCACCACGCCCCGGCCACACCGGCGCCCAGAACGACCAGTGGCAAGCTCCATCGTACCCAGCGGCTGCTCATAGGTTTCGACACTCTTTAGACAGGAATTAGCCAGAGGTACGGCGGCCTGCCGCCATTGGTTCATACTGACATGACTGGCCAGCCATTCGTCAGTCGCGCATCGAGCCGGCTCAGCCGACCGCGTCAGAAGCGCAACCCTTGTTGAGCGTACAGGTTTTTTCAGTGCCGGTTGCCAGCACCCGGCCCGGCCGTGTCAGGCCAGTTCTGCCCGCAGTTGCTCCAATACCGGCACGGTGTCCGGGCGGACCCCGCGCCACAATTCAAAACTGACGGCGGCCTGGCCGACCAGCATGCCGAGGCCATCGGCGCACTGTCCCGCGCCCTGCTCACGTGCCCAGCGGTTGAAGGCCGTCTCATCCTTGCTGTAAATCATGTCGTAGCAGTGGGTATCGGGCGTAAAGAGACCGTCCGGCAGGGGCGGTAAATTGCCGGACAAGCCTGCCGAGGTGCCGTTGATCACCAGATCGAAGCGGCCGCTGAGTTCATCGAACGCGCTGGGGGAGATTTCCGGAAAATCGTCCGTCAGCTCTTCGGCCTTGGCCAGGGTACGGTTGGCCAGCACCAGGTTGGCCGGGTTACGCGACAATAGGGTTTCAAGCACGCCCCGCACCGCACCACCAGCCCCCAGAATCAGGACGTTGCGATCGGTAATGCGCCAGTTCAGTAGGGTTTCAAGATCGAAGACCAGGCCTTCGCCATCGGTGGTATCGCCCAGAATACGACCGTCGGCCTGTTTGACCAGGGTATTGACGGCTCGGGCTCGCTTGGCCCGTTCAGTCAGATCATCGGCGAAATCATGGGCATCCTGCTTGAACGGCGCGGTAATGTTAAAACCGCGATAGCCATCTCGAAACATCTGCCAGACCCGGGTTTCAAAACTTGTGACCGGCAACTCAATGGCTTCGTATTCCAGCGCTTCCCCGGTTTGACGGGCAAAAGCGGTGTGAATAACCGGAGACAGGCTGTGCTTGATCGGATGGCCCAATACCGCATAACGGTCCATAGATGATCCTTAGTAATGGGTGAAGTTGAAAAGTCTGGCAAACGCTGGCCGCGCAGATTGAAACGATAAATCCGGGAAAAAACAAGCCGAGCGTTAGTCCAAGCTCCCCATTGCGGCAGCTCATGGCTGCCGTTTTGAAAACCAGGGTCACGTATGAAAAACCATAGTCAGCACGAAGCGGATTGTCTATGGCTAAAACCAGAGTTCCCCGATCAACTGACCCAGTTGCACGCCCGCCCATAGCCAGAACCCCACCGATGCCAGCCACAGCCCGGCAATAAGGATGATGCGCCGGGTACCGGTTGATCGTTTATCGGCCGCTTTACCAGCGCGCAGAGGGGTATCGGATTCGGTAGGTTTCATCAGGTGGCCAGTGACGGGGTTGCAGAGACCCGAAGCCTGACCTGTCCGACTGGGGTGCGTCAATACCGCAGGTGCCTGAATGTGCACCCGGCCAGGTTCCGGAGTGATACAAAACTTAGTCAGGACCGTAAACAAGCTCCGAAACGCAGACGGGTTACCGTGACGGTGACACTGACACTCCGGTGTCTGCTTTTGCACCCATTAACCGCAGAATTCAAGAGTGACTTTATGAGCGATCTGATCCGGCTGATGTACATCAGCCGAGCCACCTTCAAACCCACGCCCGCCGTTCAGGGTATCGAACCGAACGTCGCGCGGATACTGCAGTCGTCCAGAATCAACAACGCGAAAGTCGATGTAGGCGGCGTCCTGTTCTACGGCGACGGACATTTCTTTCAATGCCTGGAGGGCGACAAGGCTGCGGTGCACACGCTGCTCGAGCGGTTGCATCGTGATGACCGCCATACCGACGTGAAAATCGTCTCGGAAAAGCCAGTTCAGGTTCGTCGATTTGACGACTGGTCGATGAAATACACCGCCATTAACGACTCAATCAATTCATTACTGGCCAAATTCAGTTTCAAGACCTTCAATCCCTATCAGTTCGACACCCAGCACTTCGACGCACTGATCGACGCACTGGAGAGAATGAACCAGCCGGATGAGATCATCGATGGCAACGACCCGAAAAAAGCCTCGCGGAGAGGCCCGAACCGAGCCGACAACGAGCGCTCCGGCCTGGTTACCATGGGCATTATTGCGTTGATTCTGATTGTCGGTGGGGTGCTGCTGACCCAATTGCTGTAAACGGTCGGGTCAGCATCACCGGGACCTGGCGTGTATTGCGCCCGTTCAGAGCAGGTGCCCGGGTTGACCACTGTTCCCTGCTTGGGTCGCTACCGGCGTACTGGTACACTGCGCCGGCTCGTCTTCGCCCCCCGACAGGACACCCGGCCCCATGGCACAGCTCAACCCCAGACAAGAAGAGTCTGTTAAATACATCAGTGGTCCGATGCTGGTCCTGGCCGGGGCGGGCAGTGGCAAAACCTCGGTTATTACCCGGAAAATCGCCTATCTGGTCAATGAATGTGGCTACAAAGCGCACACCATTGCCGCCGTGACCTTTACCAACAAAGCCGCACGTGAAATGAAAGAGCGAGTGGGCAAGCTGATAAAAGGCAAGGCTGCGCGTGGGTTGATCGTGTCAACCTTCCACAACCTGGGGCTGAACATCCTGCGCAAGGAAGCCAGCCACATTAATCTCAAAAGCGGCTTCACCCTGTTTGATGATCACGACTCCAAAGCGCTGATCAAAGACATTCTGTTGCGAGAAGTGCCCAACGCCGTTGATGAAATCGACCACTTTCGCAACCTGATCAGCCGCTGGAAGAACGACCTGACCGAACCGTCGGACTTGCGCGGCAAGATGGACGAAGCCCGCGACGCCCTGGCCGTCGAAATCTATGAACAATACAACCGAATGCTCAACGCCTACAACGCCGTCGATTTTGACGATCTGATCCGGCTACCAGCACTCCTGTTCATGAGAAACCCCGAGGTACTGGCCAAATGGCAGCGCAAGATTCGCTACCTGCTGGTCGATGAATACCAGGACACCAACTCCTCCCAGTACCTGCTGGTGAAACTGCTGGTGGGCGACCAGCCCCGCTTTACCGTGGTCGGCGATGACGATCAGTCGATCTACAGCTGGCGCGGTGCCCGCCCGGAAAACCTCGTGCAGCTGCAGAGCGACTATCCGCATTTGAAAATCGTCAAACTCGAACAGAATTACCGCTCGACTGGCCTGATTCTGAAGGCGGCCAACACCGTTATCGACAACAACCCGCACGTGTTCAAGAAAACGCTGTGGAGCGAAATGGGCTTTGGCGATCCGATTCGTATCATCCGTACACCAAACGACGAAGCCGAAGCCGAGCGCATCGCCAACGAAATCTTGCACCAGCACTTAATCCGGCGCGGCGAGTACCGCGATTTTGCCGTGCTCTATCGCGGCAATCACCAGGCACGCATTCTGGAAATCAAACTGCAGCAGAACCGCATTCCGTACAAGATCAACGGCGGCACCTCCTTTTTTGCCAAGGCCGAAATCAAAGACATCATGAGTTACCTGCGCCTGCTGGTGAACCCGGATGACGATGCCGCCTTCTTGCGCATCATCAACACGCCGCGCCGCGAAATTGGGCCGGCGACGCTGGAGAAACTCACCGAATACGCCAGTCATCGCAAAGTCAGTTTGAGTGCCGCCTGCCAGGAACTGGGCTTGCAACAACTGCTGCCAGCCAAGGCGGCCGAGCGGTTGCATCGGTTTTCTGACTGGCTCGGTCGCATCATTCACAAACTGCACACCGAGACCGACCCGGTGATGGTGATTCGTGAGGTGGTGACCGACATCAACTACGAAGCCTGGCTACGCCAGGACAGTGTCTCCGACCTGCAGGCCGAAAAACGGCTGGCCAACGTGTACATTCTGATCGACAGCCTGAAATCGATGCTCGAACGCGGCGATGAAGACGAAGAATCGGATCTACAAATCCAGGATGCCATCGGCAAGCTGGTACTGCGCGACATCCTCGACCGCCAGGAGCAGGAAGACGAAACCGATGCGGTGCAGTTGATGACATTGCACGCCTCCAAAGGTCTCGAATTTCCGCACGTGTTCATCATGGGGCTGGAAGAAGAGCTGCTGCCGCACCGCAACAGCATCGAAAACGGCGATATCGAAGAAGAGCGCCGCCTGATGTATGTTGGTATTACCCGCGCCCAGCGAACCCTGGCACTCACCTTTGCCGCCCGGCGCAAGCAGTTTGGCGAGATCATCGACTGCACGCCCAGCCGCTTTCTGGATGAGCTGCCCGCCGATGACGTCAGTTGGGAAGGGCGCGATGCCGGCAGCACCGCCGATAAAGTGAACAGTAAAGAGACCTTTGCCAACCTCCGTGCCATGCTGAACAATTGAACGAAATCGGGTAGGCTCTGGTACTCAATAGGCCAAAACAGACAACAATATCGTGCCGACGTCGAGCAACCCGCCCATTACCTCCGCCAAACTGCTGCTGGACAGCGAGTATCGCCTGATCGCCATCGGTGATGAACAGGGTTTGCTAACGCCACCACCGGCCAACGGTCAGCCGCTGTCTGACTACTGGGTCAATTTTGAACCCTGGCTGGCCTTATACCGGGCCGTTGACCCGGAACGCAATAATTTCCAGACTTGCATCCCCGGTACTATGGCCAGCCTGACGCCCCTGGGTGAGCATCAGCTAATGCATGTCTGGAAACACCTCGATGTACTGCAAAGCAGCCTGTCGCTGCTGCAGTTCAACGCACTGGTGTTCGATGCAAATCAGACCCTGGTGTATGCCAACACCGCCGCCCGGAGCTTTCTCGCTTCGCTTGGCCTTCGCGACTGGGAAACCCTGCTGCCGGAACGCTGGCACCGGCATTTCACAAACTGGCTGCAGCAGGATGTCGCCATCAACCTGGAACGGGAAATAGAAGGCATGTGCCTGCGCTGGGAGATCACCAGCGACCCGAACCAGCAGTTTGTGGTGATGGTGTGTCACCCGATGGAAGAGCACGAAAACTACCGTCGCATTCTGGAATACTCGGTAGACGGCATTTACCAGACGGATGCCCAGGGCGCTTTAATCTACGCCAACCATTCCCTGGCCCGGTTGTTTCTTTACGACTCGCCTGCCGACATGAAAGACCAGGTTCGGCAAGCGGCCCGTGACATCTACGCGCACTCCGGAGACAGAACACAGTTTCTCGACGCCCTGGCTCAATACAATGAAGTGTCGGGGTTCGAATGCCAGATGAAACGCAAAGATGGCGATCGAATCTGGGTCCGGCAAAACGCGCGCCGGGTGGTCAATGAACAGGGTGAACTGGTGCATATCATCGGTACCATTGCCGACATTTCCGAGTTAAAACGCTCGGAAGAGGCACGCCGAAATGCCGAAAGCGACTACGAAGACCTGTTCAATACCGCCCAGGCAGGCCTGTACCAGTCGACCATTAGTGGCACCTTTATTCGGGTGAATCATTTGTTCGCCCGCACGCTGGGGTGCGCCTCGCGCGAAGAATGCCTCGCCTATTACGACGACATCACCCAGAAACTGTATGACAGCCCCCGCCAGCGGCTGCGTTTGCTGTCGATGCTGCAGCGAGACCGAACCGTGGTGAATCAACGTGCGCGCATGGTGCGACGTGATGGCAAGCCCATATGGGTACTGATGAACGCCCAGTATGTGACCGAACGCCACACTGGCCGCGAAATTATTCAAGGGTCGATCATCGATATTACCGAGCAGGTTGATGCCGAAAATGAAATTCGCTACCTGGCCGAACACGACACCCTGACCCACTTGCCCAACCGCAGCCAGTTTCAACAGCAATTGCAGCAAGCCTACGACCACTGGCAGTTGCACCCGCATCATGAATTCACGGTGATCTTTCTCGACCTAGATCTTTTCAAAGACATCAACGATACCCTCGGCCATCTGGTGGGTGATGCCTTGCTGGTCGAGCTCGCTCAACGGTTGCAGCAACCGTTGAATGCGCCGTGTAAAACCTTCCGGCTGGGCGGGGATGAATTCGCCCTGCTGGTCGACGGTGCTCTTTCAGAAACCGAACTGGATATTCTGTGCGTGCAGATTGGTGATCGCGTCAGTCGGGAATTCCGCTACCAGGAATCAACGCTCAAAGTCACCGCCAGTATGGGGGTGGTGCTGTGCCATCAACTGGATGCCGACCGATCGCACGCCGTCATTGAAGATGTCATGAGTGCAGCAGACCTTGCTCTGTACCGGTGCAAGCGCACCGGGCGCGCCGGCTACCGTCTCTATGAACATAAGATGCGGGTCGATCTGCAATCTGAAAAATCCATGGAACACGAGTTGGCACTGGCGCTGCGAGCTAACAAGTTGTTGCTGCATTTTCAGCCGGTTTTTGATGCACAGAGCCGTCGTATCATTGGTGCGGAAGCGCTGATTCGCTGGCCGACCGATGCGGGCTTCATCAGCCCGGCGCAGTTTATTCCGCTGGCAGAACGATCCGGCCTGATTGCTGATATCGATGTGTGGGTGCTTGAACACATTCTTGATTATTGCGACAAGCTCAGGGAAAACCACTCTGACCTGGTGCTGAGCTTTAACCTCTCCGCCCACCACTTCAACAACCATACCTTCACCGATAGTATTCAGCCGTTGCTGCCCCGGATTAAACGAGTCGGCCCGCAATTGGCGCTGGAATTGACCGAACGCGTTATGTTCGAACGCACAGAAGGTGTCATCACTTCGCTGCAATCGTTGCGGCATTTCGGCGTGCATATTTCACTGGATGATTTCGGTACGGGCTTTTCGTCACTGAGTTATCTGACGCAATTTCCGATCGATAAAATCAAGATCGATCAGAGCTTTATTAAAACCATGCACAGCAACACCACGGCACGCGCCGTGGTTCAGGCAGCCGCACAAATCGGCAAGACGTTGCAATTGGTCGTTAATGCGGAAGGGGTGGAAACCGAGGAACAATTAACCGTGGTACAACAACTGGGCATTGACGAGGTGCAAGGTTTTCTGCTCGCCAGACCCATGCCCTTTGATGCGTTTATAACGTTGCTGGACGACCAGGAAGCCTGACACTAGCCTAATGCCAGCCAAACCCCAACCACCAGCATTAATGTACCGGCAATCCGGTTAATCAGCCGCACGTTCTGACCACGCGATAGCACCACACTCAGCGATTTTCCGCCGCCAGCATACATCATCAGCGCTACCCATTCGATCAGCAACATGATGGCAACCAGCGCCGCCAATTGCGGGGCCAACGGTTTACTGTCGTCCAGGAAGGGTGGCAACAACACCATGGTAAAGGCCCAGCCTTTGGGATTGGCAACCGCGGTAACAAACCCCTGAATCGCCAGTTGCACTCTGCCGGCACCAGCATGTGCGGAATCGCCGGTTTCCGGTATGGCCAGCTTGCCGCGCGACTGCCACATTTGCAGACCAAGCCACATTAAATAGAGACCACCGGCCCACTTGAAGATGGTAAACACCAGAGGCGCGCTGAGCATAATGGCGGCCACACCGATCACGGCCAACACACTGACCAGGCCAACGCCAATCAGCTCTCCGATCATCATCCACAGGGTGCGCTTTATGCCAATGGTGATGCCGAGACTCATCGCCAGCGTCATGCACATACCTGGCGTCAGGGACACCAGCGCGAAGGTGGGAATAAACGCTGCCAGCAAGGCGGTATTGATCATGATGCGGGTGACTCCTCAGACAGCCCAGGTTTGGAACTGATCCAGAAAACGAGCCCGGTGGCAATGGTTGCCAGCAGGCCGCAGCCAATAAAGACGCCATCGTATCCGCCCCACTGAGCGATCACACCGCCCAGCCCGGCCCCGGCGAGGCTGCCAATTTTGATCGAGGTAGTATACAGCGTGGATGCCATTCCGAGACGGTCTTTCATCAGCGTCTGAAAGATACTGATGCCAATACCAGCCGCCAGGCCAACCAGTCCTGCGTTGAACACCTGCATGGCGAGCAACATGCTAAAGCTGTCGAACCACCAGACGCCCGTATAAAAAACCATACCACTCACGGCGGCGACTTTAAGCGGTGCAAACAGATGCCAGCGCCAGGCCTGGGCACCGCCAAAAATCATGATCGGGATTTCCAGCCCGGCGGCCATGCCCATCAGCAGGCCAGGGGCGATGGTCATTAGTTCCAGTACGTCCCGCACATAGAGGGGCATATAAACAATGTACATGGAGTTGGCGGCAAAAATGGCGATGGTCACCATCATCAGCCCCAGCACACGCGGGTCGGTCACCGACACCTTGCTGGTCGAACCAGACAGGCGGGTGTCTTTCATGCCAGGCAGCATTAGCAGCGTCAGCAAAAAGATTGCGGCGGTGATCATCATCAGAGACCGAAAACCAAGCCAGTCAAACAGGAAGTAGGCCAGTGGCGGCCCGGCAATCCAGCTCATTGAAATGGTGGCCCGCAGCACCGATTGAAACAGCGCGGCTTGCTGATCGTTGACCTGCTCACGCGCCAGTGCAAACAGTTGTGGCTGCGCCGTCGACGACAACCCAAACCAGACCATCCCGACAACCAGCAACAGCGGATACCACTCAACCACGCCCAGCCCCACAGAGCCGAACATCGACACTATGACGGAGACGTAGAGAATCTTCATCCTGCTCATCCCGGCATCGGAGCGTTTGGCCAGCCACTGACTGACGCCAATACCGGCCAGCGTATTGGCCACAAAAAACACCCCGATCCACAGCGGCTCAATACCCAGATTAATCGCCAGATGCGTACTCAAAACCGGAAACACAGACGCACCGGCCGTACCCAGCAACATACTCAGGGCCAGCAGCCGCAACACCATAGGTTGTAACCAAAACGCTCTATTCAATTTTATTTCCAGTGTCTCAATGTTATGTGGTTACTCTGCAAATGCCACGAGTCGTGGCGGGCACCGGGTGTCACTATTAAGGGTCGCGATGAACCCATCCATGGGCGCTAGACCGCAACATCCATGTTGCGGACTCCCCTTAATAGTGACACCCGATACCCACCACTTAATCAGTGGTTTCTATCGAACAAAAACAAGTCCCTTAAACGATAAAAAAAGGGCCTGGCTTCAAACCAGGCCCGTTCCAGTTACAACAACTGTGTGTTTACTGCCCGAATCGCTCAGGCCCCGCTGGCTTGTTGTCCAGCACCGCATCGATCCGCTCCATCACCGCATCGTCCAGCTTGTCAGTAACATCCATCGCTTTCAGATTATCTTCCAATTGGCTCAAACGAGACGCGCCCAGAATAACCGTGCTGACGTTCGGGTTCTTCAAACACCAGGCCAGCGACAGGTGCGTCAGGCTCACACCCAGCTCATCGGCGATTGGCTTCAGCTGACGCACTTTTTCCAGCCGCGCCTTGCCGTCATCGCTGAGCAAAGTGTCTTTCAACCACTCGTAACCCGGGAGGTTCATTCGGCTGTCATCGGGAATGCCATCCAGGTATTTACCGGTCAGAATGCCCGATGCCAAAGGCGACCAGATGGTAGTACCCAATCCATACTGTTCGTAAATCGGCCGGTACTCGCCTTCCACCTTGTCGCGGTTGAACATGTTGTACTGCGGCTGTTCCATCGTCGGTGGCGTCAGGTGTTCCTGACGAGCAATGGCGTGGGCTTCGGTGAGCTGCTGCGCATTCCACTCCGACGTGCCCCAATACACAATTTTACCCTGCATCACCAACTGATGCATGGCACGCACCGTTTCTTCAATGGGGGTATCGACATCGGGGCGGTGGCAAAAAAACAAATCGAGATAGTCGACTTTTAGGCGACGCAGCGCTGCATCACAGGCATCGCGCACGTGCTTGGCCGACAGACCCAGCTGAGTCGGTTTTTCACCGCCCCAGAACACTTTGGATGACACGACAAAGGTATCGCGCGGCAAGCCCAATGCATCAATGGCATCACCCATGATTTTTTCCGATTCGCCGGCTTCATAGCCTTCGGCGTTATCGAAGAAATTCACGCCGCTGTCATAGGCGGTTTTCAGCAATGTTTTGGCATCGTTCAAATCAACCTGTTTGCCAAAGGTAACCCAGGACCCTAACGACAGGGCTGAGACTTTAAGGCCGGAACGGCCAAGACGACGATATTCCATGGTGACTCCTTTACGACTCGAGGTCGTTTAAATAATTGATCAGGATTTTTTGCTATAAAAAGTGATGCTCAAATAAGACGTTCGCTCCAACACTTAGGGCTGTGGGAGAGTTTCATGGAGCAGCGGGCAGGACGCCCGCGTCCCTGTCAGCGACACAGGGAAGTGTCTCTGACAGGGGCGGAATGAAGCTCACCCTCAGCCCGAACGACTGGCAGAAAAAGCAAACGCCGAACGTCGGGCCAGTGGCACCAAACAAAACCCTACCAGGGCAGCAAATGGGTGCCTTTGTCAGTGAAACCATCCCAGAACGTTTCCAGCCTGGCGCGATCGGCGGCCGACAACCGTTGACCGGTGGCGCCGAAGTTGGCGTCCAGTTGCGCCTGGGAACGAATACCCGGGATCACGCTGGACACTTCATCGTAGCTGAGCAAGTAGGCCAGGGATTGTTGCGCCAGGTTGCGATCAGCGGTGGGTAGCCAGGCCAGTTGCTCAACCAGCGCAGCGCGTTGTTCAACATCGGCCTGGCTCCAGCGTTTGCGTACACCGTCGAAAACGGTTTGGGCGTTGTATTTGCCACCGAGCCAGCCGCTGTCGAGTGGCACCTTGGTGATGACACCGACGTCGTTGGCGCGAACCTGATCAAAGGCCAGGCGAACATCCTGGTGCAGTACGTTGAACAGCAATTCCAGCACCTGGGCATCGGTGGTTTCGAGCGTTTCGCGCACTTCAAAGGCGTAGTCGGTGCTCGCGCCATAAAAGCGGACCTTGCCTTCGGTTTGCGCTTTTTTCATCGCCTGCCAAATCGGGTGCTGTCCGTTCAATACTTCCAGTGGCGGGCTGTGCACCAGCACCACGTCGAGATAATCCGTTTTCAATCGTTCCAGCGAACCGTGCAGACTCTCCTGAAACGCCTCGGCACTGTAATCGGTGCCGCCTTCCGGCTTGTGACCGAATTTACTAACCAGCACTACGTCCTGGCGCACGCCGCGCAGCGTTTCGCCCAACAACCGTTCACTGTTGGTTTTCGCATAATTCGGCGCGGTATCGAAGAGGTTACAGCCCCGGTCGAGTGCTTCGGCCACCAACTGATGAGCCGTGGTGTCATCCATACCGCCCCACTGATCGTTATTGCCCAGTTGCCAGGCGCCAAACCCAATGTCGGATACCTTCAGTTCGGTTTTACCCAGTCGACGATAATGCATCAGATCTCTCCCCGAATGTGCTGACGCACCCAGTCGTGATAAAAGTGCGACAGCTGGGTGTGCAATTCGTTGCCGAGCGACGGCAACGCAGAAACCGCCGCATTGTCGGCAATCTGCTCGGGTCGGCTGGCACCGGTTATGACACTGCTAACACCTTGCTGATCTAACAGCCAGCGCAATGACATCTGCGCCAGCGTCATGCCATCCGGTACCAGGCTTTTCAGTTCATGAGCCAGTGCAACGCCGGTTTTATAAGGCAGACCAGCAAAGGTTTCACCCACAAAAAAAGCATCGCCATTCTGATTGAAGTTTCGATGATCTTCTTTGGCAAATTCATGATCGGCCGTCATTTTCCCGGAGAGCAACCCACTCGCCAGCCCAAGCCTCACAATCACACCCACCTCTTTCTGATGCGCCAGCGGCAGAATGGATTCAGCCATATCCTGCCGCAATAAATTCACGATCAATTGCAGCGAGGCGACTTCAGTATTTTCGAGGCAATACCGGGCATCGTCACAGGTTTCAACACTGGCGCCAAACTGGCGTATCAGACCAGCCTGTTTAAACTCGGCAAGCCATTCAAAAACGTCACCGCGTTTGATCTCACTGATCGGAATGCAGTGCAACTGCACCATATCAAGCTGTTCAACCTGCAGCCGCTCACGCGATGCTTCGATGGCAGCTTTCAGCCGATCCCGGCTATAGCCATCAGGATACAACTCTGGAGTTCGGCCTGCCTTGGTGACAATGATCCGGTCAGTTTCAGGATGCGCTTTATTGAACTCGCCAATAATGCGTTCACTTTCGCCCCCGCCATACACATCCGCGGTATCCCAAAAGGTGACCCCATTATCGCTGGCGGCTTGCAAAACAGACTCGGCCTGACCAGCTTGCAGGGCACCCCAGTCACCACCCAGCTGCCAACAGCCCAGGCCGATTTCAGAGACGGAATACCCGGTTTTACCGAGGGGTCTGTGTTGAACAATCTGGCTCATAAGAAACTCCTGGTCCGCTACAAAAAAAGGAATCAGTAAAGGCCGAGGTCACCGCAATATTCAGTGCTGGCTGCCGGGTAGGCCTCTCAGGGGTAGTCCGCAGCATGGATGCTGCGGTCTAGGCTCCAGGGAAGGATCTACGCCGACCCCTGAGAGGCCTACCCGGTTGCCAGCACAGGCTCTTGGCACGATGGAAAGCCCAAACTCCGGCCGTATGTTTGATAGCAGATGCAGTATAGTTGCTATCATTCCGATAATAATTCTGCAAAAATTAACCTTATTCGTTAATGAGACTAACCAATGGACCGTTTTGCGGAGATTGAGGCCTTTCTTGCGGTTTGTGACGCCGGGAGCTTCACCCGGGCGGCGGAGAAACTGTCGATATCGCGCGGGCGCATCAGTCAGCGGGTGGCCGAGCTAGAGGCCCGGCTGGGCATAACCCTGCTGCATCGGACTACCCGGAGTGTGTCGCTAACACCGGAAGGCGAGCATTTTCGCCTGCGCACCCAGTCGAGCCTGAACCAGATTGATGCGGCCGAGCACAGCCTGAAAATGATGGCCGACCGGTTATCCGGGCCGGTACGCATCAACTCGGTGGGGGGTATTTTGGGCGAGCACTACCTGGCGCGCATGCTGACCGAAGTGGCCGCCCAGCATCCGCAATTGCAGTTTCAGATCAACTTCAGCAGCGCCCGGGTCGACCCGAACCAGGACCCGGTGGATCTGGTACTGCGCGGCGGTGATGACCCGGGCAGCGGGGTGGCCGCTGAACGGGTTGGCCGACTGCGCCTGATGCTCTGTGCCAGCCCCCGCTACCTGAACCAGCACGGGTTTCCACGACACCCGAACGAACTGGGCGACTTCAATTGCATCACCGGCACGCCCAAATCCTGGCAATTCCGGCGGGGCAATGATCACCACGTTCATTACCCACAGGGCAGCTGGCATGCACCCAGCAGCCAGGCTCAGTTACTGGCCGCCGAGCAGGGGCTGGGCATTGCCCGGCTATCGAATCTGGTGCTGCGGGAACCCTTGCAGCAGGGTCGGTTGGTGCAGGTTCTGCCCGACTGGGAGATTGAAAACACCTCACTCTGGCTGGTTTGGGCGCAGAGAAGTGAATTGCCAAAACGTGTCGCAGTGGTACGGGACCATCTGATTCGTCGTTTTCATAGCTTTGATCTCGGTGCCATATGATGACCCGGTTCTCATCTGACAACGCCGCCACTGGCCGCATGGCAAGGCTGTGATACACTGATCAGGATAAAAATGAGGAGTTAACCCATGCACCTGCCGCTTCGTCTCAGCTTGCCAATGGCCACTCTGGCTGCCCTGGTTATTCACCCAACGGCCTGGGCCGACCCTGGTGCACTGGATCGGTTCGATTGCCACAACGACGCCGTCACCGGCGAATACCATTGCCATGGCGATGAAGCGCTGGCCGATCTGGGTGGCTTTGCCATTGGCGCCGGTGTGCGTTCCTCGGTCTGGATCTACCCGGACGAAAGCGAATACGACGCCTTTGTCGGCCCCTCCCTCGATATCGAAGCCGGTATTGGCGCCTTTGCCTTGCAGGGCAGCTATCACTACAAGCAAATCGTTACCAGTGATTCCGATGTCTACCTGATCGGCTGGGATATCGGCGCCAAACTGGGCCGCGGTGTGGCCCGCTATGGCACCAAATACTATGGCAGCCTGGGTTATTACAGCGAGTCCGTTGAGCAGGATGGTTTCGAAGACACCCAAATCAGTGGCTTCTATGTTGGCGGTGGCGGTGGCTACAACTGGGACGAGCTGGGTCTGGATATTCAGGCCGACTGGCATTTCGGCGACAACTACGAAGAATTCTTCAACGGCAACGTCGACGTGCAAACCATCTCAATTCGCACGGTTCTCAGTTACCGCTTCTGACCAGAAGCCCCAGTCACTCGGAATACAGACGTTCAGTCAGACAAGACGTCGGAGCCAGGCTTCGACGTCAGATTTCTCAGCCAGTAGCCCCGGCCCGTTCGCCACCTGAACAACGCCACCTTACCCAGCTCTTCCAACACCGTTACTCCAACCACGGCCCACAGCGGCCAGCCGAGCCAGAGCGCGACCAGCGCGGAAACCGGTACGGCCAGCAGCCAGAGTGAAATAGCTTCGGTGAGCAGCACAAACCGATTATCGCCACCCGCCCGCAGTATGCCGATGACCGCCAGCATATTGTGAGTGCGCACCGGCAAGCCGATGCAGTACACCAGCCAGACACCGGCCAGCAACTCCCGAACCGGCGCTTCCACAAAGGCAAAGGCCCCGACTACCAGGGGTGTCATCGATGCCAAGACAACTGCAAGCAAGGCTGACGCCAGGGTGATTTTATTCAGAAAGAAATAGCACAGCGCCCGGGCTTCATCGTATTCGTGCCGGCCCAGGTGCTGGCCAATCAGAATCGACGCCGCTATGCCAAAGCCGATGAACAGATCGACGATCACGTTCTCCAGCGGCGACATCAGACTCATCGCCGCCAGAGGCGCTGCTCCCATGTAGGCATAGACCAGAAAGAAGGCAAAAATGCCGGCACTCCAGAGGCCCTCGTTCAGCATCAGCACCCGGCCATAGCGCCAGACTTCCCAGAATCTATCCGCCGACCACACCCAAACCACCTGTAAATGGCGACGCAATAGAAAGAGCAGCAAGGCCAGCTCCAGCACCCTTGAAGCGACCGATGCAAAGGCAACACCGGCAAGGCCAATATTGAGCACCGGGAAAGGCCCAAACAGCACCAGATAGTTCAGCAAGGTATTGGTTAGCAGCGCCAGGCTGCTGGCCGCCATTGGCCACAGGGTGTCACCGGTGGCGCGTTGCACACTCGCCAGCAAGAAACTGAAGCCGGAGAGGGCGGCAAAGGGAAAGGTCCAGAACCAGTAATTGGCGGCCATGCCGGCCACCGCGTCATCCGGCGATAACAGGCCGGCCATTGGCTGGGTAAAGAACAGCGCCATCACCGTCAGCGGCAACATCGCCAGCCCGCACCAGGCAAGGCCCGTCCACAAATAGCCCAGCACAGCAATGCGATCCGAAGCGCCCCAATACTGCGCCACCAGCATCGAAACACCACCGCTCAACCCTATGGCGATCAACAGCGCAACGAAGTAAACCTTGCTGATCAGCCCCACAGCAGCGACGGCGGCTGAACCGAGGGAACTGACCATGTAGATATCGACTACGCTCAATGATGAGGTCAGCAAGGCTTGCAGGCTGATGGGTAACGCCAGACTCACAATGCGACGATAGGACAGCGCCAGCATCTTAATTTCCTTTTACGCCAGGGTTACCAGCAATTTTCCTATCAACGACGCCGGCGTTTTAGGTTAAACCACGAGCTAGTGTCATGAGTCAGAAATTCTTGCTGATTAAACCACAAATTACCTAAGGACCACCGGGTGCCTCTGCTGGGGGTCGTCAGACCGCATGGATGCGGGCTGCGAGCTTACAGGGAAGTATTTACAGCGTGCCCGCAGTAGAGGTACCCGGTGGTCCGATCTGCACCGGAGGATAATGTGCTACCTACGCCAATTGTCCTGAGAATTTCTGACTCATGACACTAGCGGAGGTTCATTGCAGACAACAATGCTTGTATTTCTTGCCACTGCCACAGGGGCAGGGGTCGTTACGGCCGACCGACTGCCTGGGTTCGGCCGCCGACTGGGCAACGGCCCCAACCGAGATCGACAAGCGCGAAAACAGATCGGCTGCCTTGGGAAACTGCCCCAATATCTGGTCGGCCAGTTGCTCCGGCCGAAGCGGTGACGAGCGCCGCGCGATGAATTCCCGCGCCTTGTCGGGTGAGGCAAAAAAGCTGAGGGCAAAATACAGGCTGTCGAGTTCCGAACGCAGTTCTGCCGGCACCAGCGTCAGCCACAGCGGCCGGGCATGGGTAAAGCCAGCCTCAAAGCCCAGGCTCCAGTCGTTCATACGATGGCCGGGTTTGATCTGATTAACCGCATCCATACCGGCCGTATCCGGTATCGGGTATTCCTGTTTTTCACAGGCCTGTTCAATATGGCGCTGCAACGACAGCACGGCGTTAAGGGCATTCGAAGCGGGTTCAATGTGGCCAAACAGGGGCAATACATCACCCAGCCAGTCACTGGCTGATACCGGTACCGGCGCCTGACTTATGGCAAAGAAAAACCCGTTCAAGCCGTCGAGACTCGGTGGTACCGGGCCCTCGGCGTTTTCAGTTGGCAGGTTGTCAGTGACCCACTGACGGGCATCCTGATAACTCAGGCTTTTAACATTCAGTGACTCAGTCATGCTTCGCCTGTTGTGAGAAAGTGGCCTGTTGTGCGTCGCTGGCGTCGGTCTGGTAGTTGGCTTTCCACTGATCGTAGGGCATGCCGTAAACCACCTCACGGGCGCTGTCTTTAGTCATGTCGACGCCTTGTTCGCTGGCCGCTTCCTGGTACCAGCGCGACAGGCAATTGCGACAAAAACCCGCCAGATTCATCAGATCGATGTTCTGTACATCGGTGCGTTCCTGCAAATGCTGCACTAATCGGCGGAACGCCGCTGCTTCAAGTTCAGTCTTGGTTGGGTCTTGCATTGAGAATACTCCTGAACAGCCGACGACTAACCGCCGGCTTTTTTAACCGTATAGCCTTGCTGGCTTAACTCGGCCACCAGCAGATCACGCTGGTCACCCTGTATCTCGATCACGCCGTCTTTGACGGTGCCGCCCGTGCCGCACTTGGCTTTCAGTTTTTTAGCCAGGGCTTTCAGGTCTTTCTCAGACAGCGGAATGCCGCGAATCAGCGTCACGCCCTTGCCTTTGCGGCCCTTGGTCTCGCGGCTGATGCGAACAATGCCATCACCCTCGGGAATCGCCTCCTGAGACGTGCACTGGCATTGCGAGCGGGGTTGCTGGCAATCCGGACAGGTGCGGCCCGATTCAGTGCTGTATACCAGAGCCATGGTCGCCTCTTAAAACCGGTTAATGGGGCCTGCAGTTTATCACAGCCGCCCAATGAATCTCAGGCCGTGCTGGCGTTCTCGCTGGCAATCTGGCGCAGTGCCTGAACAAACACCTCTGCCGGCTGACCACCGGTGATGGCGTATTTGCCGTTGACAATGAAGGTCGGCACCGAGCTTACGCCCATCTGCTGATAATGCCCTTCTTCGGCCCGAACCGCCTGCTCATAGCGGTCTGAGGCGAGCACCGCTGCTGCACTGTCCCGGTCGAGTCCGGCTTTTTCGACGGCCTGCAGCAACACCTCAGTGTCGTTCACATTGGTCCGATCGGTGAAATAGGCTTCAAACAGCGCCAGTTTCAGTGCCGTTTGCTGTTCAGTGTCTTTTGCCCAGTGCAGCAGACGGTGGCAATTGAAGGTGTTCTGGGTGCGCATGTCGTCGGTGAAATTAAAGGTAAAACCAACCTGGCTGCCCGCCTCGGTGATGCGCTTGCGGTTCTCTTCGCTCTGCTCAAAACTCATGCCGTATTTTGCCATGATGTGCTCTCGCCAGTTTTCGCCTTCGGCCGGTGCATCGGGCCGCAGTTCAAAGGCATGCCAGGCGAGGTCGGCTTCGATCTCACCGACCAGTGACGCCAGCGCCTGTTCCAGATTTTTATAGCCGATGACGCACCAGGGACAGGCCACATCAGAGACGACATCAATACTCAGATTTTTCATGGTTACCTCTTCACTTCGCGGTTCATGGCCGCAACTCTGTGGCCTTTTTGGATCAGGCCCACTGTTCGATCAGGGTTTTTGCCAGGCGGTGGCCGCTGCGCCAGGCGCCTTCAAGTCGGTCTCCCTGGGTCCAGTCACCGGCCAGACCAATGGCCAGGTTGGTGTCAAAGGCAGCATCCAGACGCGTTTCGGTACCGGAACGGGCATACAACCAGCGGTGCTTGAAGCGATCCGACACCGCTGGCAGTTCCGGTTGGCCCAGACGACGCAATGCCGCCAGACACTGTTGTTCCAGCAAGCTGTCCGAGGCATCCAGATGATTGGCCGACCACTGGGCGGTAAAGTGCGCAACCCAGGTTTCCGGCTCGGCCGCACGCCCGGGTTTGCTGCTGTCACGGGCCAGCCAGTTCACAACACCGGTTTTTACAAAGGCCGCATCCGCCTCAATACCGGTGGGCTCACTGAAGGTGATGGCCAGCGCCCAGCAGGGCAACATGGCGGTTGTACCGCGCAACGGTACTTCCAGATTTGAGCCCGGCGGCAATAACGCCAGCGACTGGGCCAATGGCGCCGTCAGCAAGACGGCGTCGAACTGGCCATACTGCTCGCCCTGGTCATCCCACAGACGCCACTGTTTACCAACGCGTTCCAGCCGGTCGACCCGGGTTTGAACAAACAGATCGAGCCCCTCGCTCAGGCCTTGCACCATGGCGTTCATGGTTGGCGTACCGACGTATCGCGTCTGCTCATCCGGAGACGACTGAACACCGTCGCCGTTGAGCACCACTGGCGCTACGGGCCATGGCGCGACCCAGCCCTCAGCCACCCAGCGATCAACCTCCTGCTGGAAGGCCGGATCTCGCACCGTAAAATATTGGGCACCATGGTCCGCCTGCCAGCCGTCGCGGCGGCGTGTCGCCAGGCGGCCACCACGGCCACGGCTTTTCTCGAAAACCTGACACCGGTGACCGGCCTGTTCGAGTTCACGCGCCAACGTCATGCCCGACAACCCGGCACCCACGACTGCAAACACTGCCATGATGAGACTCCTGACTTAATCGCTGTTGATATGAAAATACGCTGTGACGATTACCGTCAAACCATCAGGGTTTTCCGGCTTACTTTCTGATTACTTACTATGGGGTTCACTCGGGCCATCCGCAAACCGGTTAACAAAAGAAAATGGTCGAATACTCATCTTGCTGCTCCCGAGCGCAGACACTTGACCAAATGCGTTACACTGTAACCTACAGGGCAACACCGTTGCCGGATCACCTTTTAATTGGACCCTTTGACCCAACCTTTACGCCTACTTAGCCAAGTACCGCCGGGTCATGACCACAGACCGCTACCGAGTATCAGAGACCGCCATGAGCATCGAACAACGCGCCACTGTCACTATTCCCCTGGGTGAAGCCTCGGTGCCCACCCGTTTTGTCAGCTTTAATGACCTCAGTGACAACAAGGAACATCTGGCCATTCTATATGGCACGCCCGAACAGGATGATACCCCACTGGTGCGCTTGCACAGCGAATGCCTGACCGGTGATGTGTTTGGATCGCAGCGTTGCGATTGTGGCGAACAGCTGCACGAAGCCCAGCGTCTGCTGGCCGATCAGGGCGGCGTGTTACTGTACTTGAGACAAGAGGGCCGCGGCATCGGCCTTTACAATAAGCTGGATGCCTATGCCCTTCAGGACAAAGGCATCGATACCTATACCGCTAACGAAATGCTCGGCTTCGCCCACGACATGCGTGATTTCAAACCCGCGGCGGAAATGCTGCTGGCGCTGGGCATTAAACGCATTCGCCTATTGTCGAATAACCCGCACAAGGCCAGCCAGTTGCAGGACTTTGGCATTGAAGTCGTCGACCGTCAGGATACCGGTGTCTACGTCAACCAGCACAATGCCGCCTACCTGAAAGCCAAGGTCGACCAGCAAGCCCACACCATTTTGCTCGACCAGGCCCGCAAACCGGCATCGGGTGAGCGGTAACAGCCTGTGCATAACCCGGGTATAACCGTTGCATGAGCTGGGTATTGGCTGGGGAGAAAATATCAGGCTTTTGCTGTTTATCCGGTGAATTAAGGCTGAAATGGCCCTAAGCCTGGGGATATCTCTGTGCGTTACCTTTGTGGATAAAAAACCCGGCCAGTACGGGTAGTGTGATCACTGAACCTTATTCATGACACAACCGTAGTCATTAATCGACACACTTACCCTGTAACCGCCCGTGCCACGCACCCCCGCCAAACACAATCTTCCCGAAAAACACTGTGCTCTGTGCCAGCGCCCCTTTAGCTGGCGTAAAAAATGGGCCGATTGTTGGGATTCCGTCAAATATTGCAGCGAACGTTGCCGAAGATCCCGGAAAAGTAACGCCAATACGGCTTGATAACCACGAATACTGGACGTCATACCGGCTGCGTGACACTCTGGCGGGGTTAATAACGGCTCAGGAAACCGGTTATGCAATATCTCGAAGAATGGTTAACGGCAAGCGATGGTCACGCCATTCCAGTCAAGGTCTGGCGTCCGCGGACACCCACAGCAACGCTGGTCATCGCTCATGGTATGGCAGAACACGCCAGCCGTTACGCGCCCCTGGCCGACTGGCTGAATAACCGGGATATCGCGGTTGTCGCGATAGAGCATCGCGGCCACAGCGACGACTGCCCCGAAGCCGATCTCGGCCACTATGCCGATCAGGATGGCTGGAACAAGGTGATTACCGACCTCGACCAGGTCGTCGACTACGCCCGTTCACTGGAACCCGATGCCCCTCTGACCCTATTTGGCCACAGCATGGGGTCTTTTATTGCCCAGGCTTATGTTCAGCGCTTTGGTGACAAACTGCAGGGGCTTATCCTCTGCGCCACCAACCGCATCAACCGGCCGCAATTGATGGTCTCCAAACTGATGGTCGATACGATCAAAGCCGCAAAAGGCCCGCGTCACCTGAGCCCACTGGTCACTAAAATGACCTTCGGCGCTTTCAACAAGGCCTTCAAACCCAACCGCACGACCCATGACTGGCTGAGCCGGGATACCGACCAGGTCGACGCCTATCTGGAAGATGCCTACTGCGGCTTCGACTGCACGGTTCAGCTGTGGAGCGATTTTATCGGCGGTTTGCTCACCATCGACCCGCGCCAGTGGCCAAAAGACCTGCCAGTCCATGTCATGTCTGGCACCGATGACCCTGTCGGTGAATTCGGCAAGGGCATTGGCAAACACATCGAGGCAATCAAAGCAGCCAGGGTTACTTTAGCCAGCACCCGCTTGTTCGAAGGCGGGCGCCATGAACTGGTGAATGAAACCAATGCGCTGGAGGTGTGGGAGCATCTGGCTGGGTGTGTGACGACTCGCTGATGATGGGGAGGTTAACTAGTTGTGGATATTGCCAACTCAAGTTTCAGAGTTCAGTTTTCTAGTGTGCTTTTCGTCCGCGACGGCTACCGGTGGTTCCTCTGTGGGGTCGGCGTAAATCCTTCCATGGAGCCTAGACCGCAGCATCCCTGCTGCGGACTTCCCCACAGAGGAACCACCGGCATCCATCGCTAGTATTGTGCGAACTCTGAAACTTGAGTAATCGTCAATTGGCGCTATTTGCCAATGCAAAAACTCGAAAAAATCCGCCCTAGCAGGTCATCAGAGGTAAATTCTCCGGTAATCTCGTTCAAGGCGTTCTGCGCCAAACGCAGGTCTTCAGCTAACAATTCCCCCGCGGCTGCGCCCAATAACTGGGCTTCACCGGACTGCAAAAATGCCTGAGCCTGATGTAAGGCTTCCAAATGCCGACGCCGAGCGATAAAGCCACCTTCGCGGGCACTTTCATAACCCATCAGTTGTTTCAGGTGTAAACGTAGAGCGTCGAGACCGATCTGGTCACGCGCGGATAGCCGGATCACCGGCTGTGACTGCTCTGTGGATAAACCTGGGGACTCTTCTGTAATATCGATCTTGTTGCGCACTACCGTTATCGCCGCGTTGGCGGGCAGGCGATGCACAAAATCGGGCCACAACTGAGTCGGATCGGTCGCCTCGGTTTCACTCGCATCCACCATGAGCAGGACTCTGTCGGCCTGTTCAATCTCTTGCCAGGCGCGTTCAACACCGATGCGTTCGACGGCATCCGGGGTGTCCCGCAGACCAGCGGTATCGATGATGTGTAACGGCATGCCGTCAATGTGGATATGTTCGCGCAATACATCGCGGGTGGTGCCGGCAATGTCAGTCACAATAGCCCGCTCGTTACCGGCCAGGGCATTGAGCAAACTGCTTTTACCCGCGTTTGGCCGGCCGGCAATCACAACCGTCATGCCGTCGCGCATCAGGCTGCCCTGATTGGCCGCCTCAGTGACTCGGTCGAGCTGACCAATAATAGCCGCCAAATCCGACTGAACCTTGCCATCGGACAGAAAATCGATTTCTTCCTCGGGAAAGTCGATCGACGCTTCAACGTAAATACGCAGACGGATCAGTTGTTCAACCAGGCTATGAATTTCTTTGGAGAAGGCGCCTTGCAGGGACCGCACGGCAGAGCGGGCGGCTTCGCTGGAGGAAGCGTCAATCAGGTCGGCAATGGCCTCGGCCTGGGCCAGGTCCAGCTTGTCGTTCAGAAAGGCGCGTTCGGAGAATTCGCCGGGTCGCGCCAGGCGGGCGCCGAGCTCCATAACCCGCTGCAACAGCAAGTCCAGAATGACTGGCCCGCCATGGCCCTGAAGCTCGAGTACGTCTTCACCGGTAAAGGAGTTGGGATTGGCAAAAAACAAAGCAATGCCTTCGTCCAGTGGTTGCTGGTCGGCATCGAGAAAGGGGCCGTAATGGGCGTTGCGAACCTGAGGAGTGTAACCGAGTACGGCATGAGCGATATCGACTGCGCCCGTTCCTGAAACCCGGATGATGCCAACGCCACCTCGTCCGGGTGGCGTTGCCAGGGCACAGATCGTATCGCGGTCGGACATCAGCTGCCCGATTTGGCCTTGTCGGCTTTCTCGAACTGACGGTTAACGATGTACTGCTGCACAATGGTGGTCACGTTGTTGACGAACCAGTACAACGTCAGACCGGCCGGGAACCAGAGGAACATAAAGGTGAAGATCACTGGCATGAACTTCATCATCCGCGCCTGCATTGGGTCCATGCTCGGTTGCTGCTGCATCTGCATTTGCACGAACATGGAGGCGCCCATCAGCAGCGGCAGCACGAAATAGGGGTCTTTGATCGAGAGGTCTTCAATCCAGAAGATAAACGGCGACTGACGCAGCTCAACGGCTTCCATCAGTACCCAGTACAAGGCGATGAAGATCGGCATCTGCACCAGGATCGGCAAACAGCCGCCCATGGGGTTCAGCTTCTCTTTCTTGTACATCTTCATCATTTCCTGACCCAGACGCTGGCGATCGTCGCCGAACTGCTCGCGCAGCTGCGTCATCTTCGGCGCAAATTTGCGCATCTTGGCCATGGAACGGTAGCTTGAAGCGGTCAGCGGGTAGAGGACCATCTTGACCGTCAGCGTCATCAGTACAATCGCCCAGCCCCAGTTGCCCACCAGGCCGTGCATGAATTGCAACAGTTTGAACAATGGCTGGGCCGCCCACCACAACCAGCCGTAATCGACCGTCAATTCCAGGTGCTCGGCGATGGTTGCCAGGTCGTCCTGATCTTTCGGGCCGACGTAAAGTTGGGTTGATGTAGTGGCGGTATCGCCCGGTGCTACTGTTAACGCCGGTGACTGAAACCCTGCGTAATATAAGCCGTTTGCGAGCTGGCGAGCGTAGTAGCTGTGCGACTGATCGGCCGCGGGTACCCAGGCCGACAAGAAGTAATGCTGCAGAATGGCAATCCAGCCGCCAGTCTGGGTGATTCGGAAGGTTTCATCTTCCATGTCGCCAAAGGAGATTTTGCGATAACGGTCGTCCGGTGTGGTGATGGCCGCGCCGAGGTAAGACGCCATGCCAATCTGGCCACCGGCGCTTGGATCATCAGAGCGGTCACGCTTGAGCTGGGCGAACAGGTTGGTGGTGATGGCCTGTTCCGAACCGTTCTGAATCTCGTAACGAATGTCGATCAGGTAGCTGCCACGCGTCAACGTGAAAATCTTGTTAACGGTAACGCCCGTGTCGGTGGTGTGCGCCAGCGTCACTTCAAGCTGCTCGGTACCGTCGTCCAGTAGGTATTCGTTCTGGTCTGCCTGGTAGCGCGCACGTTGCTCACTGTCGATGCCATCAGGCCCGACCAGACCACTCATGGCCGTGTAAGTGCGCTGACGATTTTCGAGAATGCTGAAAGGGACATTCGGCGTATCGGCGCGGGCCGGGTATTCAGGCAGGGCCGCATTGATGACGTCTCCGCCATTCAAGTCAATCGTCAGATCTAGCACGTCGGACTGCAGTCTGACCACATCGCCACCGCCGGCAGCTGGCGCAGCCGCACTGACCCCGCTTGCGGCTTCAGGCACTTCACTGTCTGGCGCAGCAGCACTGGCGGTATCAGAGGGAACCTCGGACTGAGGGACTTCCAGAGGGGCCATTTCTGATGAACTGGCGGTTTGCTCTTGCTGCGGCGCACCGGAATAGTCAGACGACCACTGCAGGACCAAGATGTAAGAGACCACGGCCAAACCCGCGATCAGGACAATACGGCGCACATCCATAATCAATTTCCAGTCAGATCATTAACCCTGAACCGATTCCTGACTGTCAAAAACACGCTATATCCAACGCACCAGGGGTCGGATGAAGATGGGAGCAGTCTGTGGTGGCCCGGTTCAGGCTGAGGAAGCTACACGGCAGACGACATCCGCCCGCTTCCTGTGTAAAAAGCGCCGAAATGGTACCTGCACAGGGTGTTTATTGCCAGCCAAATACCGGCCGCAGGGCAAAAACGGTCATCCCGCTTCAGGCTGACTCTGCCGCGGCCTTATGCCAGCGACGTGTCAGCCGTCTGAGCTGTTTATCAATCAGCTCGTGCAACTGCTCATGCGTCAACAAGCCCAGTTCCTTTCGACCCATCAGGATGATGTCGAGCGGTGGCCAGTCGGCGTAATGCAATCGAAAAACTTCGCGGGCACATCGCTTGATACGGTTTCGGGCTACCGCCGTGCGGATGTTCTTTTTGGCGAGAATAAAACCAAGGCGAGCCGACCCCGATTGTGCAGGGCGGGACAAAAGCAGTAATTCGGGGCAAGCCGATTTGACGGCCACCTGATCGAAAACGGCACGGAAATCCCCGGGTGTCAGCAAACGGTGACTGCGAGGATGTCCGTAGCCCGGTGCAGAGTCAGTACCGGGTTCCTGGGCGCTTTCCGGAGAAATACCGGTTAGACCGTCAGGGCAGCACGACCACGAGCACGGCGACGTGCCAGAACCTTGCGGCCATTGGCTGTGGCCATACGGGCACGAAAACCGTGGGTACGCTTGCGCTTCAGGACGCTGGGTTGAAAAGTACGTTTCATGGTTGTTCTCACACCGAGTCGGGGGAAGCTGTGCTTCCGGTTAGGCATTGGGTCCGGTTTCCCGTTTTGGGAAGCGATCGAACCCCTAAATTTGGACGGCGGATTCTAATCACTTTGGCGGTCTAATTCAATGACGATTTTTTAATCAGTGGGTATTCAGTTTTTCAGCGCGTCATCCTGATTCACTGCTGTCAAATCGGTCCGCCGTTTTTCAATGTGATCACTTAAAGAATATATATAGGTATGTAGTGTTTTAGGTTTAGTTCTTTGTTGTTACTTACTAGGGCAGACATTTTCTGTTTAAAAACCTAAAAAATCTATATAAAACAATAAGTTACAGACGTTAAAAGTCTGGGCTTCCCTGGGTATGGCCTGGGTATGAGCGGTCAACAAGGTGTGTGTAACATGGCTAGTTATCCACAATGATTTATTCACAAAACCGTCCCTGTGGTTACGCACAGCCTTGTGCGCCCGGTTATTCACAGACTTTTCCTGCCTGGGTTTATTGTCGAAAAACGCTCTGTAAGGCCCGGATAAAGCGGTATTAGGGCGGTTTGAGCGACGGTGAAAAGAAGAATCGATGGTGCTGTTTTTGACGAGACTGCGACTGGCGTGTGACGTGTGGGCAAGTTAGAATGCGGCTTCTATTTTGATCGTCTTCCGGAGAGTTTGTGCCCGATTCAGCCTGGCAACAGTGTCTTGACCTGCTGCGCGGAGAGGTTCCCTCGCATCAGTTCAATACCTGGATTCGCCCCCTGAGCCATCGACACGATGGTGAGGCGCTGGTGTTGCTGGCACCCAACCGTTTTGTGGGTAACTGGGTTCGGGACAAATATTTGCATCGCATTCAGGAACTGATGAATCAGTTTGGTGCGACCGGGGCGGAAGTACTGGTAGAAGTCAGTGCCCGGTCCGGTCGTCCGGCACGGCCGGCGCGGCGTTCACCGGAACCCCAAAAACCGGCCCCTACCGGTAACGACAAGAGCGGGCAGACCGGTACTCTGGTGGATCCGGAATCCGCACAAACTGATAACCTGCCGCCACCGACCGAGCCTGCTTCTGTTGTGGCTGAACGGCTGAACAATGACCCGATGCCTGTGCAAACGACGGGCTCCCAACGTGGCAAGGGGAAATTTCAAAGTTACCTGAACCCCGGTTTCAGCTTTGCTTCCTTTGTGGAGGGCAAGTCAAACCAGCTCGCCCTGGCAGCGAGTCAGCAGGTGGCTGATAACGCCGGTGGTGCCTACAACCCACTGTTTATATACGGGGGTGTTGGTCTGGGTAAAACCCACCTGATGCAGGCAATTGGTAATCATATTGTCGATCAAAACCCTGGCGCCAAAGTGGTTTACTTGCACTCGGAACGGTTTGTGGCGGATATGGTCAAGGCGTTGCAGCTCAATGCTATGGCCGAGTTCAAGCGGTTTTACCGAAGTCTCGATGCTCTGTTGATTGACGACATACAGTTTTTCGCCAAAAAAGACCGCTCCCAGGAAGAGTTCTTTCATACCTTTAATGCCTTGCTGGAGGGCAACCAGCAGGTGATTCTTACCTGCGATCGTTACCCCAAGGAAATTGAAGGTCTGGAAGATCGCCTTAAAAGCCGCTTTGGCTGGGGCCTGACCGTGGCAGTGGAACCGCCGGATCTAGAAACCCGGGTGGCGATTCTGATGAAGAAGGCGGAAAAGCAGCGAGTTAAGCTGCCGGCCGATGCGGCATTCTTTATTGCTCAGCGAATCCGTTCGAACGTACGGGAACTCGAGGGTGCGCTGAAACGGGTAGTGGCGAATTCGCAATTTACCGGAGCGGCGATCAATACGGCCTTTGTTAAAGAGTCGTTGAAAGACCTCTTGGCGCTGCAAGACAAACAAGTCAGTATTGATAATATTCAGCGAACGGTGGCTGAGTATTACAAGATTAAGATATCGGATCTGCACAGCAAGCGACGCAGTCGCAGCATTGCACGTCCGCGTCAGGTGGCGATGGCCCTGGCCAAAGAACTGACCCAGCACAGCTTGCCGGAAATTGGCGAAGCCTTTGGCGGCCGCGACCATACAACGGTGTTACACGCCTGTCGCAAGGTCAGGGAATTGCGCGAAACCACCCTGGACATCAACGAAGATTACAACAACCTGTTACGAACGCTGACCACCTGATTAATGGATGGAAACGGACTCATGATTCAATTCTCATTGCCACGAGACACCCTGTTAAAGCCGCTGCAACTGGTGGGGGGTGTTGTTGAAAAACGTCAGACATTGCCAGTACTGTCTAACGTGCTGCTGGAGATCGAAGGCAACCAGCTGTCACTCACCGGTACTGACCTCGAAGTCGAGATTCAGGGCCGGGTTGAACTGTCGGAGCCCTCGACCGAGGGTGCTGTCACGGTCCCAGCGCGCAAGCTGCTCGATATCGTCAAGTCACTGCCGGACGACAGTCTGATCAGCCTGGTTCAAAACGACGACCGTGTGGTGGTGACCAGCGGTCGCAGCCGCTTCACGCTGTCCACCTTGCCGGCATCCGATTTCCCGAATGTCGAGGAAGATGAAAACACCCTGAATTTCAACATGCCGCAGAAAACGTTAAAAAAGCTGGTGGACGCTACCTCCTTTGCCATGGCGCAACAGGATGTGCGTTATTATTTGAACGGTATGTTGCTTGAATTGTCACAGAACAGGGTGCGTACGGTAGCGACTGACGGCCATCGTCTGGCTATGAGCAGCCAAAGTGTCGAGGCACTGGGTGTTGAGGAACGGCGCCAGGTTATTGTGCCGCGCAAGGGCATCCTTGAATTGAACCGGCTGATGAGCGACTCGGATGACTCGGTTGAGATCTCGCTGGGCACCAACCATCTGCGCGCTAAAACAGTGGCCTTTACCTTCAGTTCCAAGCTGGTTGACGGCAAGTTTCCGGACTATGAGCGAGTAGTGCCTCGTGGTGGTGATAAGGAAGTGGTGGGCGATCGGCAGTCGTTGCGTTCCATTTTCAGTCGTGCAGCCATTCTCTCCAACGAAAAATACCGAGGCGTCCGTCTCTTGCTCAGTGAGAATAATCTGCAGGTCAGGGCCAATAACCCGGAGCAGGAAGAAGCCGAGGTTAATCAGGAAATCGATTACCAGGGCCCGGAACTCGAAGTCGGCTTCAATGTAACCTACTTGCTTGATGTCATGAACGTGACCCAGGGTGAGCAGGTCAAGTTGGTGCTCTCAGACGCCAACAGCAGCGCCCTGCTGAGCGATTTCGATGATGACTCTTCGGTGTATGTCGTGATGCCGATGCGTCTGTAACCGGGCACAGGGTTTTAAGCCCGGCATGTCCTCCATCCGACGACTGACCATTCAGGGTGTCCGCAACCTGGCGGAGACCCGCTTCGACCCCGGCCCGGGTGTTAATGTGCTGGCCGGGGATAACGGCGCTGGCAAGTCGTCGGTACTCGAAGCCATTCATCTGCTGGCGTTGGCCCGCTCCTTCAAAGTGTCCCGTACCCGTACCCTGATTCGCCAAGGCGTCGACGATGCGACGGTGTTCGCAGAGTTCGCCAACAAGACCCGTGTCGGTGTGCAACGCTCTCGCACCGGGCATCACAACATTCGGATCAACGGTGAATCGGTCACCGCAGTGTCAGAACTGGCGCAACGGCTTCCCCTGCAGCTGATTCACAGCGACAGCTTTCTGTTACTGGAAGGCTCGCCGGGGCATCGTCGACAGTTTCTGGACTGGGGCGTCTTCCATCAGGAAGACACGTTTCACAGCCAGTGGCAAAACGCGCAAAAAAGCCTTAAAAACCGCAACTCCCTGCTTCGATCTGGTAGAATAGAGCGTTCGCAGCTGGCCATTTGGCAGCGTGAATTTATCACCGCTGCCGGGCAGCTGGATGAATTGAGAAAGCAGTATCTGGAGGGCTTCGTGCCCCGGTTTCACCAGGTGCTAGCGGCGCTGATCGATCTGCCCGATGTTCGGATTCATTATTACCGGGGCTGGGACAAAGCCCGGCCATTGGCTGATGTGCTCGAGCAACAATGGGAGCGTGATCTTAAGTTGGGGTATACCCAGAGTGGCCCACAACGCGCTGATATGCGCATCAAGGTGGGGAACCAGTCTGCCAGCGATGTGCTGTCGCGTGGCCAGCAAAAGCTGGTGGTGTGTGCACTCAAGGTCGCTCAGAGTCTGCATTTGCAAGACGTTCACCACCGCCCAACAACCTTTCTGGTAGATGATCTGCCAGCGGAGTTGGATCGGCACCATATTCAGAAGTTAGGCGCCCTGATGGAAGGACTGACCGGTCAGGTCTTTATGACCAGTGTCGACCCGTCACTCCTCAAGGATTTTTGGCAAGCGCCGGATCAGGTCCGAGTGTTCCATGTGGAACAGGGCCAGGTACGTCCGGCGAACGATTTGGAGCTACCAGATGAGTAACAGTTACGATTCCTCCAGTATTAAAGTACTTAAGGGACTGGATGCTGTGCGCAAGCGTCCCGGTATGTACATTGGGGATACGGACGATGGCACCGGTTTGCACCACATGGTGTTTGAGGTGGTGGATAACTCCATCGACGAAGCCCTGGCAGGGCACTGCAAAGACATCAAGGTAGTGATTCATCCGGATGAATCGGTCACCGTCAGTGACGATGGTCGGGGCATTCCAACCGACATGCACGAAGAAGGGCAGTCGGCAGCAGAAGTGATTATGACGGTTCTCCACGCTGGCGGAAAGTTCGACGACAACAGCTACAAGGTATCGGGCGGCTTGCACGGTGTGGGTGTTTCAGTCGTCAACGCCCTGTCCTCTGAAGTGATTCTTACCATTCGTCGTGACGGTAAGGTGCATGAGCAACGCTACGTACATGGGGTGCCACAGGAACCACTGAGGATTGTAGGCGAGGCTGATTACACCGGGACAACCATTCACTTTAAACCGTCCGCCGAGACCTTCACGTCCATTGAGTATTCGTTTGATATTCTGGCCAAACGCTTGCGAGAGCTGAGTTTTCTGAACTCAGGGGTTGCGATTCATCTGAAAGACGAACGCAGCGGCAAGGAAGAGTACTTCAAGTACGAGGGCGGCTTGAAGGCCTTTGTCGACTACCTGAACAAGAACAAGCAGACACTGAACCAGGTGTTTCATTTCTCGTATCAGCGGGAAGAAGACGGCATCGGCGTGGAAGTGGCCATGCAGTGGAACGACACCTATCAGGAAAACATTCTGTGCTACACCAATAACATTCCCCAAAGGGATGGTGGCAGTCACCTCGCTGGCTTCCGTGCTGCCCTGACGCGCACGCTGAATACCTATATCCAGAATGAAAACCTGCAAAAGAAACACAAGGTGCAGACCACCGGCGATGACGCACGCGAAGGTCTGACCGCTATCATCTCGGTGAAAGTACCGGATCCGAAATTCAGCTCCCAGACCAAAGACAAGCTGGTTTCCAGCGAGGTCAAACCGGCGGTTGAACAGGAAATGGGCAAACAATTCGGTGATTTCCTGCTGGAAAACCCGAATGAAGCCAAAATTCTGGTCGGTAAGATGATCGACGCGGCCCGGGCCCGTGAAGCAGCCCGCAAAGCCCGTGACATGACCCGACGCAAGGGCGCGTTGGATATCGCGGGTCTGCCCGGCAAACTGGCCGACTGTCAGGAGAAAGATCCGGCACTGTCTGAACTGTATTTGGTGGAGGGTGATTCAGCCGGTGGCTCTGCCAAGCAGGGCCGCGACCGTCGTACCCAGGCCATTCTGCCGCTGAAAGGCAAGATCCTAAACGTCGAGAAGGCCCGCTTTGACAAGATGTTGCAGTCAGCCGAGGTCGGCACGCTGATCACAGCCCTGGGTTGCGGTATCGGCCGTGAAGAGTTCAATCTGGCCAAACTGCGTTACCACCAGATCATCATCATGACGGATGCCGACGTCGACGGCTCGCACATTCGTACCTTGTTGCTGACCTTCTTTTTCCGGCAAATGCCGGAACTGATTGAGAATGGCCACATCTATATCGCACAGCCGCCCCTGTTCAAGCTGAAGAAGGGCAAGCAGGAGCAGTACATCAAGGATGAAAAAACCCTTGAGCAGTACCTGATTTCCCAGGCGCTCGATGGCACGGAGTTGTTCGTGAATGACACCGCCCCGCCGATCCGTGATGCCCAGCTGGAGAACCTGGTTAACCAGTATAAAGACGTGATGAGCCGGATTGACCGCATGAGCCGGGTTTATCCAAAAGCGGTGCTGCAAGAACTGATCTATATGCCAGATCTGACACCGGAGATGCTGTCGAACCAGGAAGAAGTCGCCGACTGGGTGGATCACCTGAGCGATCGTCTGATGGACACCAACGCTGGCAGCACGACGTATCAGATGTCGATCACCGAAGATCAGGAACGCCACATCTTTGTGCCCAAGGTGCAGGCGATTGCTCATGGCCTGGGAACCGACTACCAGTTCTCTCATACCTTCTTTGAAAGCAAGGAGTATCAGGCCATTGTTGCGTTGCGTAACGTGCTGGATGGTCTGATTGAAGAGGGCGCCTATCTCAAACGTGGTGAGAAGTCCCAGCCCATTGCCGAGTTCGAGGAAGTCATCGAATGGATGATGGGTGAGGCTAAGCGCGGCTACAACATTCAGCGCTATAAAGGGCTGGGTGAAATGAACCCGGACCAGTTGTGGGAGACCACCATGGATCCGGAGCAGCGCCGTATGCTGCAGGTGACGATTGAAGACGCCATCGGCGCCGACCAGATCTTCAGCACCCTGATGGGTGATGATGTAGAGCCACGACGTGCCTTTATCGAGACAAATGCACTGCTGGTGAGCAACCTGGATTACTAGGTGGTTTCTTTTACCATGCTGCCTCGAGTTTGTGCTGGCAACCGCTAGGTCTATCCGGGGTCGGGCGGAATGCCGCCCACTCAATCCATCCCTGGAGCCTAGACCGCATGATATGAATCCCGTCCATGGGATTCACCCTTCGAGTTCGCTGCGCTCATGCTAAAACGCTCCTGGCGTTTTAGTCCCTGTTGCGGACTACCCCGGATAGACCTACCGGCCGCCAGCACTTAGCTGGATATCGCGGTTAGACCTAAAGAATAGTAATTCGATATTTGACTAAAGGGCCTACTAAGGCCCTTTTTTTATGGATATAAAGTCTTTTTACCCATAGAAGTGGTGCGCACCTATTGCTAGACAATAGAAGGTATTGTTGTCTCGCTCATTGGCTAGAATTTCGTTCTAGGGCCCTTTCAATAGCTTTAACGTTTAGTCTGCAGCACTAGGGAGCCTCTGAACAACTCCCCCAGGGCTCTGCGCGAGCTAAAACGTTTTGGCCAAGTGGGCGGCACCGGAGTGCCGGCCCAGTCCTACGCACTTCGCAGCTCAATGGCGGTAGCCCTTGTCAAGAAGTGCAACGCCGGGGCAGGACGTTTTAGTCGCGCCCTACGGGTGGTGCGGCATTCCGACTTTCCGAGGAACGCTGCTACTTCGTTGGACTCATTTGAAAGGTCTAGACATTCCTGCATAAGTCCAAGGCCGCCCCGCGGCAACGTCCCTCGGATAAGCCAGAGCCCCAGGGGAGTTGTTCAGAGGCTCCCTAGCTATTAAGTTCCACGTGGAACATGGTTCAAATTAAGTGATCTCTAATCAGGGTCACCCTGGTGAGTGCTCAAACAGTCCGGCCAGTATCGGTCCTTTGGAAAGCGTCCCCGATTGTCTGCCAATAATCCCTCTGCCTTTAACAACTCATATTGCGTCATTGATCCAGGATGCTCAGTAATCCTCCGTTGGCTATTGATGATCCTGAACCATGGCAGGCCAGATTCTCTCGGCAGTGATCTAAGCCAGGCTTGTATTTGCCGAACATGAACGCCGCACAGACTTGCCAGGCGGCCATAGCTGGTGAAATAGCCGGGAGGAATGGAACTGAGGGTCTGGTAGAACGCGGCTTTGGGCGATGTGTGAATGTCATCCTGATGGTTACCTGACATGCCTTCCTACCTGAAACAGAATTGGTTAGTCAGTTTAGCCGCTGCGGTGAGTTCGGTGAATGGGTGATATCAAGGTTGGTGGGAAAGAGAAGAGGGGGATTAGCAACTTGATCTGTTGTGAATGTAAGGGTTTGTTCCACGTGGAACAACCCTTACGAGCGACAACCATCGTTATCAGCTTTGGAGTTTGTCCAAGGCGTTAATGACGTGCTCTGAAGAACTGACTTCGAACTGTCCTGCTTCCTCCACTGCTATCCATTCAACGACGCCATTCTTAACAATCAGGGCGAAGCGGCGAGAGCGCACGCCCATACCACGAGCGGTCGCATCCATTTCCAGACCCAGGGCTTCTACAAAATCGGCGTTGCCGTCGGCAATCATGTCCAGGGCGTCAGCATTCTGCTGTTTGCCCCAGGCAGCCATGACGAAGGCGTCGTTGACGCTGAGGCACACGACGCGGTCAACTCCTTTTGCTTTGAGGGTGTCGGCGTTTACCACGAAGCCGGGCAGGTGTGACTGGCTGCAGGTGGGAGTGAAGGCACCTGGGACAGCAAACAGTACGACTGTCTGGTCGGCAAACAGATCGTCGGATGACACGCTCACGGGGCCGCCTTCGCCCATGCGGTGTAGCAGGACATTGGGCAGGGTTTCTCCAACTTGAATGGTCATAATCTCAGGCTTCTCCATGGGTTCCAGTCTGTTCAGTGATGGTGTTTGATGGCCATGATATACGAAACCGGGCGGGCGGTGGACTTGATGCGGCTTAATTGAGACATTGACTGACTGGGACGGGGTCGCAAACCGATCAACCACAGACTTCAGGAGCATATCGGCCATGGTATCCGACGGCATTGATGCGAACAGCGCAGGAAAATATACCCTGGCGAGGATTCAACCTGCCGACAACGCCGCCATGGCGATTGTAATTCGACAGGGGCTGACTGAATTTGGCGCCAACCGCCCGGGTTTTGCCTGGCAAGACCCGGAACTCGACGATCTGAGTCGTGCCTATATCAGCGACACTACGGCATATTGGGTTATCAGAAGGAGGGAAGGGGTTGTGGGTGGTTGTGGTATAGGACGTCTGCACGGGGTGGCGCGTTGTTGTGAGTTGCAAAAAATGTACGTGCTTGCCGAACATCGCGGTGCGAGACTGGGCGCACGACTGATGGAAGTGGCCCTGGACTTTGCTGCGCGTCATTATCAGTGGTGCTATCTTGAGACCTTGAACGGGATGGCTCAGGCAGCAGCGCTGTATCGACAATCGGGTTTTATTCGCCTGCCTCAACCCATTGGCCAAACCGGTCACAATGCGTGCGATCACTGGTATATTAAGGAGCTCAACAATAATAAGATAAACGGATAACCTTGGGGCTGTGGTCTATGTGCACTGTTTTGGAAAATGAACAGTGACCTGACCCGGCTTTTCAAATGGATTACCTCCCGGGTGAGGTGAACGACTCCCTCACTGACTGCCGTGCGACTGTGCCTGCCAAAGCCCGGAGCTGACAAATGGATGTTAAGCTGTGCTGTTAAGAACACGCCGGAATGCGCTACTGAGCCATTTACAACGCATCGCCGGAATCAGGCACCTGTCAGGGCTATTCAGCCTGCTTTCTCCTCTACTGGTTGTGTTGCTTGGATGCCTGGCGATGCCTGCGATACGGGCTGAACCCATAGCACCGCTTATCGAACTGACGCAATCGAATGTCGAAAATCTGGGCCCCCAGGTTTTGCTGCTGGCTGACGACAGCGGGCAATTATCGCCGTTTGATATTCTGCAACCGGAGTATGCCGACGCCTGGACCGAGCACAGGGCTCGCAGCATCAGTCGCGGCTACGATGATACCCCCTTCTGGATACAGTTCAGATTGGATGCGTCCCAGTCAATTCACAAAGAATGGCACCTGGTTTTGTCCAATGCCTTGCTGGACTACGTGGATGTGTATCAGGTGTTTGGTAGTAGTGGGCCCCGACTGATCTACCGCTCCGGGTTGCAACGTCCGAGCCAGAGCCGAATTGAAGATCACCGGTTCTTCATTATTCCGGTTGAGGTTTATGGTCCCACTACCTATTTGATGCGCATTGAAACCTCACCTTCGGCCCTGGTGCCGCTGCATGCCTATCCCAGTGATGACTTTTGGTCGCCCTTGCTCAAAGCTGACATTGGCAACTGGTTGTTTTACGGGGTGTTGCTGGCGATGGTGCTGTACAACGGGTTTCTGTACACCACGGTGCGGGATGTCAGCTACCTGTTCTATGTCCTGTTTATTTCCGGTTTTGGGGTGCTGCAACTGTCGCTCGACGGGTATATGGCACAGTATCTGTGGCCACCAGATCTGATCTATCACTATGAATACAATTTCTGGATAACCCTGGCGACGGTTACCTTTGCGAGTTTGTTCGTCATCCACTTTCTGAATTTGCGCAAAACCTCACGTGCCCACCTGTGGGCGCTCTATGGCATGATCGCCCTGCAGTGTGTTGCGGCCGTAATGCTGGTCACGATTGATCTAGACTGGTTTGCCCGATTGTATACGCCTACCATCATCGTCTTTATGGTTCTGGCGATATCCGCCGGTATTCGGACATGGCGCGTGGGCTTTATCGCCGCCAAGTTTTTTGTACTGGCCTGGGTGGTGTTCGCGCTGGGCAACTCGGTCTTTCTGCTGGGTCGCTTGCTGGGCATTGAAGCGCCGCTGCCGCCTAACCTGGCGTCGAAGATGGGGTCTTTTGCGGAAGCCATGTTGCTGAGTTTTGCCCTGGCTTACCGGATTCGCCTGCTGAGGGATGAACAGGATCGCCAGCGTATGCGAGTGGAAGCCCAGAGCCAGTTCCTGGCTCAGATCAGCCACGAAATACGAACGCCGCTGAACGGCGTGCTGGGAATGACGGAAGTTTTATCCCGGACTCGTCTGGATGACGAGCAGCGTGGCTATGTCGATACCATTCAGGGCTCGGGCAGTTCTTTACTGGCACTGATCAACGACATTCTGGATTACTCCAAGATCGAGGCGGGGAAAATGGCGTTTCGCCGCGAACCGGTCGATGTACACCAGCTGGTGCAACAGCAGGTGAAACTGTTCCTGTCTCAGGCCGAGCATAAATCACTGGCGCTGACCGGTGACATAGACCCAACAGTACCGGCCTGGGTAATGCTGGATGCGCAGCATGTGCGTCAGGTACTCTCTAACCTGGTGAGCAATGCCATCAAGTACACAGATTTGGGCTCGGTCAAGCTAACGCTCAGCGTTGACCCCAAAGCACCCCGGCTGCTGGAGTTCAGGGTTGAAGACACGGGGATTGGCATTTCCGAAGTTGACCAGAAAAACCTGTTCAATCTGTACTCCGATGTCGATCCGGGACGCCAGCGCAAAGCCGGTGGAACGGGGCTGGGTCTGGCTATCAGTCGTGAACTGGTGGCGTTAATGGGGGGAGCATTAACGGTCAGCAGTGTGCCAAACCAGGGTTCCTGCTTTACCGTGAAGTTGCCGTTTCTGCAGGCTCGTCAGCGTCGCGAAGAAACCCGCCTAACGGCCGATGAACGGCCCCGGAATGGGCTGCGCGTACTGGTGGCGGAAGACAATATGGTCAATCAGCGGGTTATTGAAGGACTGCTGGAGAAACTGGGCCATCAGGTTGTGCTGGCCAGTCACGGTGGGGAGGCGGTTGAGGCCCGGCAGTCTGAGGATTTTGAGTGTGACGTTCTGCTCATGGATTGCGAAATGCCTCATATGGATGGCTATGCCGCAACAGAGGCTATCCGCACGTATGAGAAACGCCATAATTTGCTTCGGCTACCCATAGTGGCATTGACTGCTCACGCTCTGGAGGACGTTCGCCGTCGCTGCATCGAGTCGGGTATGGATGACTTTCTGACCAAACCCATCAATACCCGCCACCTCGAACGGATACTGGCTCAATACGCATGCGACCGCTGAACGCCCTTGAGCGGGTGCGGATTGTCTCTATTATCAGCCATCAGCCGGTGTCGTTCTATTCCGGCCTGCGTCTTTGCTGGCGTACAGCGCTTCATCGGCGCGATGCAGCCATTGATCGGCTGACTCACCGTTGCGGTAGGCGGATACGCCAGCGGAAAACGTAATCTGCACCGGTTTACCCTGAAAATTGAACGGGCACTGGCTGATGTGCAGCCGCATTTTTTCCACGGCCTGCATGCCTGCATCGATGGGGGTCTGGGGCAGCAGCAACACGAATTCCTCACCGCCAAACCGCGCCAGGTAGTCTGACTGCCGTAACTGGCTGCGCATTTCTTTGGCGAGCACCTTGAGCACTTTGTCACCCGCCAAATGGCCGTACTGATCATTGATGGTTTTGAACAGATCAATGTCGATCAGGGCGACACAACAGGGTTGCTGGTATCGCTCGCTGCGGGCTATTTCCTCGGCGAGGCGGGCATCAAAGCCTTGCCGGTTGGGTAATTGAGTCAGTGGATCTCGCAGTGACAATTCGCGTTCCTGGTTCACCTGTTCGATCAGCTTGTGGTTATCGGCCTGCAATGACGTCAGTTGCTCGGTCAGTTCTGCCTGGCGCTGATGCATGGCTGACAGGCTGGTTTTTACCTGGTTCTGAAACTCGCCTAAAACGCCCAGCAAATCGTCCATGGAGTGCGTCATGGCCAGCCGCAAAGCCTGCATATCGGTGGCCGTTTCCAGTTCGGAGCGCACTCGCTCAAGCTGGTGGTCAACATTGGCGTTCAGACTCTCATTGAGAGTCTGCAGATCGGAAACGGCTGCCTGGTCTTCACCAATCAGTTGGTTGATGGCAACCAATTTGGCATTCAGTTCATTGAGGTAATACTCGAACTTACCCTTTTCCTGGTTAAGTCGAGTCTGGATCAACATAATGGTCTCAGCCGCCAGACCATCCAGTGTCGACCAGTCTGGTATTGGTTCCAGTCGGGCGGCCAAAGCACGCAGAGCACCGTCTTCATCGCCCAAAATGGCCAGGGTGCGCAACAGGGTGATAAAGCGTGAACAGAGTTTTTGCCGCAGCCGAACCAGGGTGCTGTTGTCGGCGTCCGGATCTGCGGCCACTGAGACCAGAGGTTGTATTTGATGCGCCAGAGACAAGGCATCCTGGACGTAGGGGCTGCGTTCGCTGAGATGGCGTATTAAAGAGTTGGGTAGGCGATCGTCGTCAGTATCGACCAACAACTGATAGAGTGAATAGAGCTGGTTGACACCTTCTTCGGTGCGGCTCTCGATCAGGTCGAAGCGTTTGTCGGTGGCGTCCAGGGCTTTGCCAAAAGCGTCGGCATCCAGATCGTTGCGTTGACGCAAAGTCAATTTAAGCTGATCCAGCGTTTCATCGAGCTCGCGGTCAATGCCCCGAACCATAATGGATAGGTCCAGTACACCACGCCGCAACAAGTCCTGTATTTCGCTCATTCGTCCCACATACCCATGCCGATGCCTTGCTAAATATTACCCAAGCTGATGCGAGTATAGCAGCGCTTTGGCGCCGCGCCGATCTGACTCGCCGCTTTTATCGAGCCAGTTCCGGCAATTCTATTTCAAGCGCTACCGGCAGATGATCGGACAGCGGGAAGTCCAGTACGCCCATGCGCACGATGCGCAGATGACGACTGACCAGAATATGGTCGAGACAGCGGTGGGGCTGCCAACTGGGAAACGTCGCCCGGGCATGCGCCGACTTGAGTCCGCATTCGCGCAGCGGAGAGTCGTTAAGCAGTCGCAGGCTGTGGGTGTTCATATCACCCATCACAATCACATGATGGTATTGCTGAATCAGATTGCGAATAAAGCGCAGTTGCTGGTCCTGAGCTTTTTTGCTCAACGCCAGGTGCAGCATCACGATAACAACCGGGTGTTCGTCGCCAAGCTGAACCACGATGGCACCCCGGCCCGGCAAACCGGGCAGGGCGTGGGTGTCGATTCGGTGTGGTTCAAACCGGGAAATTAACCCATTGCTGTGTTGCGCAAAGCGTCCCAGATTGCGGTTCAATTGCTGGTGCCAGTAAGGCTGACCGGATTTCTTTGCCAGGTATTCCACCTGGTTGACAAAGCCGGTGCGAAAACTGCCGCCATCGACTTCCTGCAAAGAGACCACATCAAAGTGGCGTATCAGATCACTGATCCGATCCAGATTGTGCTGGCGTGACCGGCTAGGCCAAACGTGCTGCCAGGATTTCAAAAAATAATCGGGAAAGTGTCGGGTGTTGATGCCGACCTGAATGTTGAAACTCAGTAGCGTCAGATGGTCCGGGTCGGCCTTGCGATAGAACTCCCTGGGGTCACTGAGGTGAACCGGGAATTCGTAATCAAGGTGGCTCGGTTTCATTGACGGGCTCCTGTAGATGGTGGCCCGACGGCAGACAAGAATAAAACAGAAGGGCCGGCTGGCTACTCAGTGTAGCGCAACCGGCAAGACGTTGTTATCGGGCCTTTGGTTCCGGTGACCCTTTACAGCTGGTCTTCGTTGCGAATCAACCATTCAGCGACGGTAAACATCCGCTCGTTGCCGCCGGCCATTTGTCCGGAGATCAGGTATTTACCGTTAACAACCAGGCTGGGTGTGCCCTGAATCTGGCTCATCCGGGTGATTTTCTGTGCCAGGGAAATGCGGGTGTTGACGGCAAAGGAGTTGGCCATGTCCATGTATTCACTTTCACTGACGTCGAAACGTTCAAAAATTTCAGCGAAGTCTTCATCGGATGACAGGCGGTTCCGGTTTATATGGATTTCGTTGTAAATCGACGGGTGGCTCTGCGCGATCACGTCCAGGAACTGACCGGCATAAAACGCTTTGGCTTCCGGAATCTGGCGGTCGTTGAACAGCACAGGCACGGGGGTAAAGCGAATGTCATCGGGCTTGCCCTGTTTCCAGGAAGTCACAAAGGGTTCCAGGTTAAAGCAGTGAATGCAGCTGTAGCTGAAGATCTCCATGATCTCACCCGCTTCTTCACCCCGGTAGCTGGTCGGCAGTTTTTCCGGCAATACCTGATAATGGGTGCCTGCCTGAAATTCTTCTGCAGTAGCGGTACCGCCAGCCAGCACCATCAGCGCCAGCGCGGACAACATCACACGTTTAAACATAGGTTGGATCTCCACAAGAGGACCAGGATAGGGGAATGGCCGTCACTTTGCCTGAAAGCCACCCACAAAAAAAGCGAAGGCCTTGAACCGGTCCTTCGCTTTTCATTGTCTTTACCTCGGGTTAACCGGGCCTGAACGGCCGGTTTAACCCGGGTTTTGGATCATCAGTGCAGCCCGTTGATATAACTGGCCAGCGCTTCAATTTCAAAATCTTTCAGGCGAAAAGCGGTCGAGCGCATGACACGGGATTCGCCATCGTTGGTGCGGGCCTCGTCGCTGGGTTCAGAGGCGCGATAGCCACGCTGAAACTTGTATAACTGGCTTTCGATGTAGGCGGCATGCTGGCCAGACAACATCGGGTATCCGGCAGGGGCGTTACCTGCACCCGTCGGAGAGTGACAGCCGGCACAGGAGGGCACGCCGGTTTCCGGGTTGCCACCGCGATACAGCTGTTCACCCAGAGCGACCAGATCCGGATCGGCATTGCCGACGGTCTTATTCTGGCTGGCGTAGAAGGCAGCGATGTCGGCCAGCTGTTCTTCATTGAACCCATCGAGCTGTCCGGACATTTGCGTGATCACACGATCGCCATTCTGGACGTCGATCAACTGCTTGAGCAGATAGGCTTCACCCTGGCCCGCCAGTTTTGGGAAAGAGGCGGCAGCGCTGTTGCCGTCGGCACCGTGGCAAGCGGCACAGGATTCTGTGTATTGTTCGCCGTCTTCAGCATTGCCCTCGGCCATTGCAAAGCCTGAAATGCCGGCCAGCATGGCAAGGCCTACGATCAGTTTTTTCATGTCGCGTCCCGCACGTCAAAGGTGGAAAAGGTCGGTCATCAGAACGGATGTGCACGGATCCGGATTCTGACCACACCGGTAATATGACCGGGCATTATATAGACCCGGGAGGGTGTTGAGAAGAAACCCCGCGCCCTGAGTGGGTATTAATTGAACATGGAGCGACCAACGGCTCAGCGTCCGGACCGGTTTTCAGGTACACTGCCGGTTTTTAACCCCCGTTGAGAGATTCCCCAATGTCGGTTTTGCGATTTGATTCCGCCCGATTCCTGACCAGTGCCCAGCATCTGCAGCAAAGCCCACCGGATAGCGGTGCTGAAGTGGCCTTTGCGGGTCGCTCGAATGCGGGTAAAAGCAGTGCAATGAACGCGCTGACGCGCAATTCCAAACTGGCCCGAACCTCAAAAACGCCGGGCCGCACCCAGCTGATTAACTACTTCTCATTGTCGACCGAGAACTGCCGCCTGGTCGATTTACCGGGGTACGGCTACGCCAAGGTCAACCGGGACATGAAGGAGGACTGGGAAAAGAACATCGGCGAATACCTGGCAGATCGGCACAGTCTCAAAGGCATCGTGCTGGTGATGGATGTGCGCCACCCGATGACCGAGTTCGATGAGATGATGGTGCGCTGGGCGATCCAGACACAGATGCCGCTGCGTGCCCTGCTGACCAAGAGTGACAAACTGAAAAAGGGCCCGGCCAAGACCACCCTGATGAAAGTGCGCAGCCAGTTACAGTCGCAAGCCAATTGGCTCTCAGCGCAACTGTTCAGCTCGCTGAAAAAAGACGGGGTTGCCGAATTGGAGAGCTGGTTACGGGAGCAGATGGAGCCTGAGCCCGCACCGGAAGCGGCTGAGGAAAACCCCAATTCGCAAGTTTAGTACCCAACGGCTTAATCAGCAGATGTAAGAGCCCGTTACCAGAACGCGTTTTTTGCTATCGATCAGACTGAACTGATCAAGGGTACAGATCAGCGTCAGTTTGGCGGGTTGCGGCACCGGCCGTTTGAATTCCATGGTCAGGCTGCGGACCGAGCGGCGCCAGTGAGTTCCCAGGGTTGCCAGCAGCAGGTTGGCGGTGCACAAACCCTGCACAAAAGACCCTGAGTGCCCCAGCAACCGAGCCCCGATGCTTGAGATATGAAGCGGGTTCAAATCGCCGGACAGTTTCCCGTACTGACTGCCCAGACGCCGACCGATGGACACCGGAATCTGATCGGCGACCGGGTTATCGATGGCAATGTCGTTGCGTTGCGCCTGGGGCACTTTTGTGTGTTCGGATGACAGTTGTGCGACGAAATCTTCCGGCAAGCCTCCGACGTACAGTTCGTCTTCAAGTTGCATGATTTCCCGACCCCGAACATCGCGCACTTCAGACCGGAAAATCAGTGCTACAGATCGGCTTCTTAACGGCCTGGCTCCCATATAGCGTACGTTAGTGGTGTAGTGAGCATTCACTTCAAATCCGTCGGGCGAGGTTAGCAGCAGGTGGCTGCGCAGGTGCATGATGCGGCTGAACTTGATGCCCAGGTCTTCCAGTACCTGCATCAACGCCCAAACGCCGGCCGGCGCACTGTAAGTGAACGCCTGCGGCGCCGTAGTCTGGTAGTTGAACACCTTGTGCCAACGCGCGGTGGTTTTTTCAGTCAGATACCAGTTCGTTTTCAACGGTGCGAGCTGGGCGCTGAGGTTCAAGGACTCATCGGCTTTCAGGCTCTGGAACACCTTCATGTAGAACCGGGTAGCGTAACCCAGTGATGAAGACGACGTGGGTGTCTGGAACCAGCGGGTTTTTAATTTATCGGACATGGTGTCACCATCCATGGTTCGGCGAACGGGGTTCCGTAAGGCGACGGGTAATCGGCCCTAGCGAGCCACCCATGCACACGCACAGGTGACAGCCACTTAGTTTAGCACAGGAACCTCATTGGCTGACGAGGTGTTTTGACCGAGCGGTCGACAATGACGCTGCTGCGTCACTTCCGTATAATCGCGATTTTAAGAGGCAGTTGACTATGACGGTTCGATTCATCGCCGGTGCGGTGTGCCCCAAATGCGGCACCATGGATACCCTGAAAGCGGGTTACGAGCATGAGGGTGCCATCATGGTGCGCGAGTGTGTCGACTGCGGCTATATCGATCGCATCAGCCAGACCCATCAGAGTGTTGATGAAATAAAAACCCGGGTCACGCCGCCATCGCCCAAACCGGAGATTGAAGCAACCCCGGTTAAAATTCTTGATCCAACCTCACCCGCTAAGGATGACTCCCAGTGACGCAAAACGCCCCGGCTGTATCCGTTGGCATCATTATGGGTTCCCAGTCCGACTGGGCCACCATGAGCCACACTGCCGACACCCTGACCCAGTTGGGGATCGCCCACGAATGTAAGGTGGTGTCGGCGCATCGTACGCCTGACTTACTGTTTGACTACGCGGAATCGGCGTTCGACCGTGGTCTGAAAGTCATTATTGCGGGCGCCGGTGGTGCCGCTCATTTGCCCGGCATGTGTGCCGCCAAGACCCACTTGCCGGTGCTGGGTGTTCCGGTTCAGAGCAGCATGCTCAGTGGTGTCGATTCGCTGCTCAGCATTGTGCAAATGCCGGCCGGTATTCCCACCGGTACGCTGGCCATTGGCAAGGCCGGTGCCATCAATGCGGCGTTGCTGGCAGCCAGTATTCTCGCCAATGAGAACGCAAGCGTGCGTGCCGCCCTGCTGAAATTTAGAAGCGACCAGACCGACCGGGTGCTGGCCAATCCGGTTCCGGGGGACTGACGCATGCGCATTGGAGTCATAGGCGGCGGCCAACTGGGCCGCATGATGGCGTTGGCAGCCGTGCCGCTGGGCATTCGCATGGCTTTTCTCGACCCGGCCAAAGGCGCCTGTGCCGCTGACCTGGGGCCCCTGGTCGAAGGCGCTTACGACGATCACTACGCCATTCGCGAACTCTTGAAAATGTCGGATCGGGTCACTTTCGAGTTTGAAAGCGTGCCGCCCGAAACCGTGGCCTTTATTGCTGACCAGGTTCCGGTGTATCCCTCCGCCCGGGCGCTGGAAACTGCCCGTGATCGCTGGCTGGAAAAGAACCTGTTTCAGCGCCTGGATATCCCAACTGCGCCCATAGCCGACATCACCGACCAGGCAGATCTCGACCGCGCTCTGGAACGGCTTGGCCTGCCTGCCATTCTCAAAACCCGAACGCTCGGCTACGACGGCAAAGGCCAGAAAGTGTTGCGCACGCAAGCGGATGCCGAAGATGCCTTTGCCGAACTCGGCTCGGTGCCGCTGATCTACGAGGGCTTTGTCGATTTTGACTATGAGGTATCCTGCATCGGCGTGCGGTCGGCATCGGGCGAGCTCGCCTTTTACCCGCTGGTGCGCAACGAACATCGCCAGGGCATGCTGTACCGGTCGCAACCGGTGGCCGAGCATCCGTTGCAAAGCCAGGCGGAAACCGCTGTCGGCCAGGTGATGGCCGCGCTCGACTACGTTGGCGTACTGGCCTTTGAATTTTTTGTGGTCGGTGATCGCGTGCTGGCCAACGAGATTGCGCCCCGGGTTCATAATTCCGGCCACTGGACCATAGAAGGCAGCACCTGCAGCCAGTTTGAAAACCATATTCGAGCCGTCGCTGATCTGCCGCTGGGCCGGTGCCGGGCTTCTCAGCCAGTAGCAATGTATAACCTGATCGGAGCGCTTCCGGATCGCGCTGCCATTCTGGCGATACCCGGTGCCCACTGGCACGATTACGGCAAAGACCCGCGCCCGGGTCGCAAGATCGGCCATATCACCATCACCGCGCCCAGCGAGGCGCAGTTGCACGAACGCTGCCTGCGGGTGGAAGCCTTATTGGTCAACGACCTGGGTTAGCGACTCCACGACAAACGCACACCGTGGCGGGACGCCAGGCAGGGGTAGGGTGGTTGCTGTGGCCTGTTCTTGCCCGTGGCACCGGTGGTGTCAAAAGACGTTGGCTGCTTTTCGATGATTTCCATAACGGCAGCATCCAGCTCGTTGGCGTAAGCATCGCCGATCAGGGTGTGTACCAGCAGATTCGACAGGGACGTATCCCAGCTGAGCGCGGCGCACTGGGTGTGAAGCCGGCGCCGGTCGTGCCATTCCTCGAGCAGGCGGTGACCAAAGTACACCTTGTCGAGAATGCCCAGAATACCAAAGGCCAGACGCCCCGATTCCAGGCTGGAAAAGAATTCGGCCACCAGATTGTACAGGGGGTCGAAATCGCCGGCGTTTTTATCATTGGCGGTGACGTTCCTGGCTTCTTCCAGCAGGATGGGCAACAAGCGGCAATACTGGATCAGCATGGCGGTCAGTCGCTGTTCGGGCGTTCCGTGTTCCACTACCAGCAATGCCGGGTGTTTGCGATGAAAAACAGCGATAAAACGCTGCAGACTTTGCTCTCCTTCCGTGGCGGCCAGTGCTTTATCCAGGGCATTATCAATGCAAGGTGTAGACATGACAGCGGGCCTTGTCGGGTGAATCAGCGAGCGTGCAGGTCTCGGGTGTCGACCGTCAATCCCTACAATGATCACGTACCGGTAGATATCCTGGTGTGCTTACGCGGCGGATAACCTGTGTGTGTGGCATGCACAAATGTCGTTGTTAGTGTAGCCCAGCCTGTTCACTTTGCCGCAATTGGAGTTGTTGGCAACGTACCCTGAGGGTCAAACTCTGTTTCAGGGTGTCTGCGTCATTGGGCGTACCGAATGCCAGTAAACAGTCAGCATCCAGAGTGAGCGACCTATAAATAGTAGGCTGAACCCCAGCCAGAGGGCCTGCTGGGTTGACGGCAGCCACTGGCTTGCCAGAACAAAACTGAAAAATCCGAACACAACGCCGTTGCGCATCTGGGCGGTGAGGCGGGCGCCAATGAACACACCATCGAGCCAGTAGGCCGTTCCGGCCAAAAGAGGCATGGCAACGACCCATGGCAGGTAGGCGCTGGCTTGCTGTTGCAGGTCTGGTTGGCTGGTCAGAATGCCGAGCAGATTATTGCCCAATAGGGCAAACACCAGCGTCAGCGCGGAAGCCAGGCCGAAAGCGCACCAGCCAGTGGTCCACAGTACTTCGCGCAGCGCTTGCGGATCGCGTTGACCGATGGCCAGCCCGACCTGGGCTTCGGCAGCGGCAGCGCTGGCATCCATACTGTTGGAAATCAGCGTCAGAAACGCCAGCAAAATGGCGTTACTGGCCAGTACGGTATCACCGAGGGCCGCACTCAGCCGGTTGAACCAGGCGAAACCCATCAGTAACAAAAAGGTACGAATGAACAAACTGAGGCTGACGCTGAAAATGCCCGCATAGGCCGCCAGAGCCTTCAGCCGGCTGGCATCCAGGCCCGGCGCCAGGTGCTTCAGAGTGCGCCTCAGGGTCAGCAGTACCAGAGCAAGGGCCAGGTACTCGCTAATGACGGTGCCCAGAGCAATGCCATCAGTCGTCATGCCAACGCCGTAAACCAGAAAAACGTTTAGCACCAGATTCACCAGTTGCGCCACCGACACGGTTACCAGAGCGATGCGGGTATTTTGCATGCCCACAAAGAAACCCAGCAGCATGGAGGTAAAGACCTGAGCGGGCACGCCCCAGATGCGAATGCTCAGATACAGGCGCGCCTCGGCGGTAGCAGCCTCCGAAGCCTGCATGAACCCCAGCCCCAGTTGAATCAGCATCGATTGTGCGGCCAGCACCGTCGCCGATAGCAGGGCGGCCACCAGGCAATACTGGGCAAGCTGGGTGCGAATCAGTCGGGCATCATCGGCACCCTTGGCCTGGGAGGTAAAGCCAGACAACCCCATCGACAGAAAGTTGAAACCGAGGAACACAAAGGCGATCAGGCTGGCACCCAGCGCGACGCCAGCCAGATAAACGCTGTCGTCGAGATTACCAAGTACGGCGGTATCAACCAGCCCCAGTAATGGCAGGGACAGATTGGCCAGCATCACCGGCCACATCAGTGCCCAGGTGTGACGCCAGGCTTTATTGGGTACGCGGATCAAATCAGGCCCACTCCCGGGTAAATTTTTGAAGCACCATAATTCCTCTAAGGTGTTGTTTTTACGAATAATTTCGTCTTTTCTGACTGATATTTGAACAACCCTTGGAACGCTTGATGCTTGGGTTTTAAAAATATCCGTGTTTATACTAACTCGACTCAATCTGAATCGGGTGATCCGGGAAGCAAGAAAGACTCAATTCGGCACAGACCAGCCTTAGGCCGCTGCTTTAGCCCTTCACTCAGTAAGTTGCTAATCAGACGCCAGCAAACGCAGTAAAATAGGTGATCCGGCCCGACCCTGGAATCCCAATACAATAACAAGTGCAGAGGTGAAGGATGCAGATGAAGCTGCAAAGGGTATTTATTGCCCTGACGGCGCTGTTGATAAGCTCAGTCGCGCGTGCCGACTGGACGCTCAATATGCCCCGGGGTGTGACAGACATCAGCCAGGAAGTTTACGGGCTCCATATGCTGACGTTGTGGGTGTGTGTGGTCATCGGCGTGCTGGTGTTTGGTGTCATGTTCTATTCCATGTTCAAGCACCGCAAATCCAAGGGTGCGGTATCGTCTAATTTTCATGAGAGCACCAAGGTCGAACTCGCCTGGACGCTGATTCCAGCGGCGGTCATTTTCGCCATTGGTGTGAAAGCGACGTACACCCTGGCCGACATGTATAACTTCGAAGACTCGGAAGTGACGCTCGAAGTGGTCGGTTATCAGTGGCGCTGGCGCTATCGCTACATCGACGAAAATGCCGAACAGGAAGTCAGCTTCTTCTCCAGCATGTCCACCCCGCGTGACGAGATCAACAACCGGCTCGAAAAAAACGAGAATTACCTGCTGGAAGTGGATGAGCCCGTGGTGTTGCCAACCGGCACCAAGGTTCGGTTCCTGCTTTCCTCTGCTGACGTGATCCACTCCTGGTGGGTACCGGCGCTGGCCGTTAAGAAAGACGCCATTCCCGGCATCGTCAACGAAGCCTGGACCATCATCAACGAAGAAGGCACCTACCGTGGCCAGTGCACTGAATTGTGCGGCAAGGATCATGGTTTTATGCCTGTCGTTGTCGAAGCCGTGTCACCGGAAGAATTTGAACAATGGCTGGCCGATAAAGAGCAGGAAGCCATCGCACTGGCGGAATTGAACGACCGTGAATGGACCTTCGATGAACTGATGGAGCGGGGTGAAGAGGTATACAGCTCTGCCTGTGCCTCTTGTCACCAGCCCAACGGTGCCGGAGTGCCGGGTGCGTTCCCGGCGCTGGCCAACAGCCCGATTGCACTGGGGCCTGCCGAAGGGCATTTGGATGTGGTGGTTAACGGTGTGCGTGGCACCGCCATGGCGGCTTATGGCAATCAGTTGAGCGATGCCGATATGGCTGCCGTGATTACCTACGAGCGTAATGCCTGGGGTAACGACGTGGGCGACATGGTCACCCCGGTTGATGTTTACAACTTTAAAGCTGGCGAATAAGGAGGCATGACATGACGACTGCAACCCATGATCATGACCATGATCACGAACACCACGGGCCGGCTAAAGGCCTGACTCGCTGGCTCTATACCACCAACCACAAAGACATCGGTACTATGTACCTGTGGTTCAGTTTCGCGATGTTCCTGCTGGGCGGCACTTTCGCCATGGTGATTCGCGCCGAACTGTTCCAGCCCGGCCTGCAACTGGTGCAACCGGAATTCTTTAACCAGATGACCACCATGCACGGTCTGATCATGGTATTCGGTGCCGTGATGCCGGCGTTCGTTGGCCTGGCCAACTGGATGATTCCAATGATGGTCGGGGCGCCGGATATGGCGTTGCCGCGGATGAACAACCTGAGTTTCTGGATCTTACCCTTCGCGTTCGCGATGCTGACCAGCACCCTGTTCATGGAAGGCGGTGGCCCCAACTTCGGCTGGACGTTCTATGCGCCGCTGTCGACCACCTATGCACCACCGAGCGTGACCTTCTTCATCTTTGCCGTGCATATCATGGGCGCCAGTTCCATCATGGGGGCCATTAACATTGTTGCCACCATTCTGAACATGCGCGCTCCCGGCATGACGCTGATGAAAATGCCGTTGTTCGTCTGGACCTGGCTGATCACCGCCTATCTGCTGATTGCCGTCATGCCGGTTCTGGCCGGTGTGGTCACCATGATGCTGATGGACATTCACTTCGGCACCGCCTTCTTTAACGCGGCCGGTGGTGGGTCGCCCGTTCTGTTCCAGCATATTTTCTGGTTCTTCGGGCACCCTGAAGTCTACATCATGATTCTGCCGGCCTTCGGTATCGTCTCGGCGATCATTCCGGCCTTTGCCCGCAAGCGCCTGTTCGGTTATAGCTCTATGGTGTACGCGACGGCCTCCATTGCGTTTCTGAGCTTTATTGTCTGGGCGCACCACATGTTTACCGTTGGCATCCCCTTCCTGGGTGAGGCTTTCTTTATGTGGGCCACCATGCTGATCGCGGTACCGACCGGGGTGAAGGTATTCAACTGGGTGACCACCATGTTCCGGGGCTCGATGACGTTCGAAACCCCGATGCTGTTCGCCATTTGCTTTGTGGTGCTGTTTACCATCGGTGGTTTCTCCGGCCTGATGCTGGCGGTCGCACCGGCTGACTTCCAGTATCACGATACCTATTTCGTGGTGGCTCACTTCCATTACGTGCTGGTGCCGGGTGCCGTGTTCTCTATCATGGCAGGCGTGTACTACTGGCTGCCCAAGTGGAGCGGCAAGATGTACAACGAAACCCTGGGCAAGGTGCATTTCTGGCTGAGCTTTATTGGGGTTAACGTCTTGTTCTTCCCACAGCACTTCCTGGGCTTGGCCGGCATGCCACGTCGTATTCCGGATTACGCGCTGCAGTTTGCCGACTTCAACATGGTGTCGAGCATCGGTGGCTTCCTGTTTGGTGCCAGCCAGTTGCTGTTCCTCTACATCGTGGTACACACCATTGTGGCGGGCAAGCCAGCACCGGCAAAACCCTGGGAAGGGGCTGAAGGTCTGGAATGGACGGTCGACTCACCGGCCCCGTATCACACCTTTTCAACACCGCCCAAAATTGACTGAAGCGGGTTAAACACCGGGAGAGCCAGTATGAGTGATGCCGACAACGCACGCCCCAGCCACACCCGCATCATCGTCAAAATGGTGTCGGTCGTGTTTGGTATGCTGGCCTTCGTTTTTGTTGGCCTGGTGCCCATGTACAACCTCATATGCGAGTGGACCGGTATTACCGGTCGCACCAATGAGGCGTCACTGGTGCAGGATTACGTGGTCGATGAAAACCGCAGCATCAAGGTGCAGTTTCTGGCGAACAACAATGCCGACATGCCCTGGCAGTTCCGCCCGATGGTGAAGACCATCACCGCCAAACCCGGTGAAGTGGTTGAAGTCAGTTACTTTGCCAAGAATGCAACGCGACGCGACATGACCGCGCAGGCGATACCAAGCTTGTCACCCTTTGAAGTGACGCCCTATTTTCACAAGACGGAATGCTTCTGCTTTAACCAGCAGCCGCTGACCGCCGGTGAAGATGTGGAGATGGCGCTGGTGTTCCAGATCGATCCGGATTTGCCGGCCTGGGTACAGACCATCAGCCTGAGCTACACCCTGTACGACGTCAGTAGCGAACAGCAATCGGCAGCCGTTACCTTTCAATAAGGCCGCCTACCCAAATAACCGGGAGCGTCAGCCGCCGTCGTGGCGGAGCTGACCAACCCCACAAGAACAAGAACAGGATGGAGAGTGCGATGTCCAGCAATGCCGCGACAAGCAGTACAACCCATGAGCACTACTATGTGCCCGCACAAAGCCGTTTACCGGTGTGGATGGCCTTTGGCATGTTCCTCACCGTTTTCGGTGCCGGGAAGATGATGAACGACATGTCGTCCGGTGCCGAGAGCTCCAGTTCACACTGGTGGTTCTTCGCCGGTGCACTGGTGTTCGCCGTGGTGATGTACAACTGGTTCAGTAAGGTCATCCGTGAAAACCATGCCGGCCTGAACAGTGCCCAGCTGAAAAAGTCCTATGTCTGGGGCATGGGTTGGTTCATTTTCTCGGAGGTGATGTTTTTCGCCGCCTTTTTCGGGGCCCTGTTCTACGTGCGCAATTTTGTAGGCCCCTGGCTTGGCGGTGAGGGCGACAAGGGTGTCACCAACTATCTGTACCCGGGCTTTGAGTTCAGCTGGCCAATGCTCAGCAACCCGGACAATGGCCTGTTTCAGGCACCGGAAGCGGTCATTCATGCCTTTGGCCTGCCCCTGATCAACACCATCATCCTGATTGCTTCAAGCATTACGCTGACCGTTGCGCACCATGCGTTGCGTGCCGGGCACCGCAAACAACTGAATATCTGGCTGGGTATTACCGTCGCATTGGGGATCATCTTTCTGTTCTTCCAGGCTGAGGAATACATTGAAGCCTATCAGCATCTGGGGCTGACGCTTGAAAGCGGTATCTACGGATCGACTTTCTTTATGCTCACCGGTTTTCACGGCGCTCACGTGACCATTGGTACCTTCATGTTAGCGGTGCAACTGGTGCGGTCAATTCGGGGTCACTTTAAAGCAGAAGATCATTTCGGGTTTGAGGCATCAGCCTGGTACTGGCACTTTGTCGACGTGGTCTGGCTGTGCCTGTTTGTACTGGTCTACTGGATTTAACGGCAGGCCCGGCTTTCTGACGGAGCCTGTTCCGGGCTCCGTCGATTCACTGCCTCAGTAGCGTCCGCTCCAGGGTGCACCCTGAGACAGCTCGCCAGTCATATAGCCATACACCAGCACGATCACAATCATGACGGCCAGACTTACCCTGACGGTCAGCAGTTTGACCATTCGTTTTGACTCCGGCTCGTCTTTGAACAAGGCCACCAGGGCACCGCTCAGTGACAGCAACATGGCAATGATCAGCACCACCATGATGACTTTTAGCAACATATTTCTGGCTCCTGATAGATCGGGTTGGTTTGGTTACGGAATTGACGGCGCGTTATGACATTCAAACCCGGTGTGGCGCTTACGGTTTTTGTGGCGGTTTTCTTGCCGCTGTTCATTGCGCTGGGATACTGGCAGCTTAACAGAGCTGAGCAGAAAACCCAGCTGGAAGCGCAGCTGCAGTCGCGCACCGTCATCAAACCGCTGACGGAAGACACCCGCCCCGTTGATTACCAGCACTATCGACTGCGCGGCGTTCTGGACATCGACAAAGCCTGGCTGCTGGATAATCGCACCTGGGAAGGCCAGGTAGGGTACGAAGTTTGGGTGCCACTGGATGCCGGCAACCGCTGGTACCTGGCATCGCTCGGCTGGGTACCGGGGTCGGCTGACCGGCGCCAGTTACCCGCCCTGACACTGCCCCCAGGGAAGAGAGACTGGGTCGGGCAATGGCGCCCACTGAGTGACAGCATTGTGCTGGCGGACACGCCACTGACGGATGAATGGCCCCAGGTTATTCAAGCCATAGCCCCGCAGGCAATGGCGGAAAAAATGCAACGCCAGCCGCCGGCGGGTTTATTACAATTAACCGCAGGTCAGCCGGGTGTTGGCCAGATCAACTGGACACCCTCGGTAATGTCGGCCGAGATGCACACCGGCTATGCCCTGCAGTGGTTTGCCATGGCCATTGCGTTGGCGGGCATGTATGGCTTCGCTGGCCTTCACTTTGGCAAGCGACACCGGCAACAATATACAGACCAACACACAGACAGTTCGAGCTCTGTCGAGCAGGACGCTAACCCCAAGTGACTCCGGCGTTCTGTTATTCAGGGTCGCCGTGCGGAGAAAATGATGACTCAATCCACTCAGATGGCACCGCGCAGCAACGGTTTTAACAAGCTGCAAATGCTGGTGATATTGCTGACACCCTTGTTGGTGATGGCGTCGTCGACGCTGCTGTATTTTTCCGGCTGGCTGACCCCGGATGAACGGGTCAACAAAGGTATTTTGCTGATCCCGGTGCTGCAACTGGAAGACCTGGGCCTGGAGTTGGAGTCGGTCAATCCCGATCGCCAGTGGCTGATGGTGCAGACCTCGGCTAACTGTCAGACTGACTGCGAACAGCAAGTGTATCTGCAGCGCCAAACGCATGTGGCACTGGGCAAGAATGAGCCGCGCATGAAGCGATTGTTGTTGTCCCGCACCGCCGGGCTGGAGGGGTTGACTGAACAGTATCCGGGCCTCGAGCTGCATCCCTTTACCGAGGTGTCAGACGCATTTCGTGAGCAGGTGCCGGCGCAATTCAGTGACCAGAACTATGTGTTCATTGTTGATCCGCTGGGCAACATCCCGTTGTATTTCACGCCCGGAAACACGTTCAACGATCAGCTGGATGATTTGAAAAAACTGTTGAAGCTGTCGACGATTGGTTAGTCACCGAGGCCCGGGGCGGGGTGAGGCCCCAACGTAATCGAACAAGAAAAATGAGGAATGGATGGTGTCTAGTTACGGTGTGAAACCTGGCTTCAAGCTGGCGGCCTTTGCCACCCTGTTTGCCATCTCAGTAGTGGTTCTGGGCTCTTTTACACGGCTGGTTGATGCGGGCCTGGGCTGCCCGGACTGGCCCACCTGCTATGGCCACATTTGGGCGCCACAAACCGATGAACAGATCAACCGGGCCAATGAAGCGTTTCCGGAAATACCGGTCGATCTGGAAAAAACCTGGCCGGAAATGGTGCATCGTTATCTGGCCTCTTTGCTTGGCTTGCTGATTCTGATTCTGGCGGCGGTGTCGTTCCGTTACCGTCACCGGCCGGAACAGCCCTTCAAGTTGCCATTATTGCTGCTGTTTATGGTCATTCTGCAAGGGGCCTTTGGCGCCTGGACGGTCACGCTGAAACTCTGGCCCCAGGTGGTTACCGCACACCTGCTAGGCGGCTTTGCCACCTTTACGCTACTCTGGTTGCTGACCCTGCGCTTGCGGGGAGCGCCCACCGGGTTGCGATTTTCAAGCGCACCGCGTCAGCTACCCAGGGTGTTGGCGGCGCTTACCCTGGCGGTCGTCATCGGGCAGGTATTTCTGGGTGGCTGGACGACGTCCAACTATGCCGCGCTTGCCTGTCCGGATCTGTTTACCTGTCAGACCCAATGGTGGCCGGAAGCCGACTATCTGGCCGGGTTTGATCTGGCCCATCCCATTGGGCCCAACTACCTGGGCGGGCATCTGGATGTACCGGCCCGTACAGCCATCCATATGGCTCACCGGATTGGGGCTATCATTACCACGGTGATGTGTCTGTGGCTGATCTGGCGGCTGGTCGCCATTCGCTTTACCGGCCTCGCCAGTGCACTCTTGCTGATTCTGGTGGCGCAAGTCACACTGGGCCTGAGCAACATCTATTTTGGTTTGCCGCTGACGGTGGCGGTGTTACACAATCTGGGCGGCGCGCTGTTGTTAGCAACCGTAGCGACCGTCAATTTCACTTTGTACCGAGAGGCCAAGCATGTCTAAAACAATAACGGCCCCTGTCAGCCCCCGCGCCTGGCATGACTATTACGAGATGACCAAGCCCAAGGTGGTCATGCTGATGCTGATTACCGCCTGGGTCGGGATGGCACTGGCCCCGCAGCAGGGCGCTGCCGGCCTGGTCAACTGGGTGTTTGGCACCCTGGGCATCGCTGCCCTGGCGGCGGCGGGCGCAGCGTTTAACCACCTGGTTGATCACAAGATCGATCAACTGATGGCCCGTACTCATCGGCGCCCGGTCGCTACCGGCCGTGTCAGCCAGCGTAACGGGCTGATCTTTGCGTTTGGTCTGACGCTGACCGGCTTTGCCGTGCTGATGGTGTTCGTGAACGCCTTAACGGCCTGGCTGACCCTGGCCTCAATGGTAGGCTATGCGGTGATTTACACCGGCTTTTTGAAGCGGGCCACGCCACAGAATATCGTCATTGGCGGGCTGGCGGGTGCCATGCCACCTCTGCTGGGCTGGACCGCCATTTCCGGCAGCATTGGCGCCCTGCCGTTGTTGCTGGTACTGATCATCTTCGCCTGGACACCGCCGCACTTCTGGGCCCTGGCGATACATCGCATCAAGGATTACCAGAACGCCGACATCCCGATGATGCCGGTAACCCACGGCATTCAATACACCAAGATCCACGTTTGGCTTTACAGCTGGCTGTTGCTGGCGATCAGCCTGCTGCCCTTCGCCACTCTGAATATGGGGCCGGTTTATGCGATTTGTGCGCTGGCACTGGGGTTGCGTTACTTGCAGTGGAACTGGTGGTTGTTGATGGATCGTAAAGTCGACGCCGCCTGGGGCTCGTTCAAGTTCTCGATCACCTATTTGCTGTTATTATTTGTGGCCCTGTTACTGGATCATTCGATCAGGACCTTTCTATGACCACCGAGACCCTGCCAGCACCGCCCAATCGTCGAATTCTCTGGACGACTCTGGCCTTGTTTGGCCTGGTGGCTGTAGTGTTTGCCGGGTCTATTTATAGAACGGTTAACGCCTCGCCCGATCTGAAAGCCGAGCTTGAGCAACGTGACACCCTCTATTTTGACACGGTGCGCGAGGTACCGGTGGTTGAGCTGGTATCGCACGAGGGAGAAGTCTTCTCAACGGCCGATCTCAATGGTCAGTGGCATGTGATCAATTTCGGTTACACCTTCTGCCCCGATATCTGCCCGACCAACATGACGGACATGGCCCAGGCCTACCGGACACTCACTGAACAAGGGCTTTCCGAACAGGTGCGGATGTGGATGGTCACCGTTGACCCGGCGCGCGATACACCGGACGTGCTGTCTGAGTATGTGCCTTTCTTCCACCCCGAGTTCACCGGCCTCACCGGTGATGTCGCCGACCTGCAAACTCTGGCACAACAGCTGAATACCCTGTTCTACCCTGAGGGTGAAGGCGAGGTGTACACCGTTGCCCACAGCGACAACATCGCCATCATCAACCCCGAGGGTAAATACCGGGCGCTGCTGCGGCCGCCACATACCCCGAGCCAGATCGCTGAAGTGATGGCCTTGCTGGTCGAATACGACTAGTCCAGTCAGTCCCTCTAGTCCATCCGCTCCCGAACCCGGTCCATGGCCTCACAGAGTGCCGTTGCCCCGGTGACCAGAGCGGGGACGGGTCGGTGCATGGTGTCCGGGTCGATTTCCAGCAAGGCTTGGTTGGCAACCGCCTGCAACTGCGGCCACTGCTGCCAGCTGGTGTCATCACCCGAGGTAACAATCACCTCCGGGTTCTTGTCGATCACTGCCTCCAGGCTGACCTGGGGCGAGAGCATCGGCAGATCAGCGAAGACGTTAACCCCACCGCACATCTCGATGATCTGGTTGATGAAGGTGGCTCCGTTCAGCGTAATCAGCGGGTCGTGCCAGACCTGATAAAACACCTGCAGCGCAGCTTTTCCGCCGTACTTCCGGGTCAGGTGTTCGATGTCGGCACTGAACCGGTCGGCCACCCGGTTGGCGCTCCCTTCCCGACCAGTCAGTTGACCAAACTGGCGCAAGGTACGATCAATATCGGCGAAGGTTTGCGGGTCGGAGGTGAATACCGGGTAACCCAGGGCTCGTAACCGGCTGATCTGGTCGCGATTGCCACCGCTGGTAAAGGCGATCAGCAGGTCGGGCTCGAGCGCCACGATGGCCTCGGTATTGAGGGCGTTGTAGTCGCCCACCCGGGGCAGTTCCTCTGCCGCAGGCGGGTAGTCGGCATAGGCAACGGTGGCCAGGATGAGATCACCGGCGTCTATGTTGAACAATAGTTCGGTGGCATGGGGGACCAGGCTGACAATGCGCTGGGCGGGCCGTTCGAGTACCAGGGTATCGCCAACATCGTCGACGAGCTGGATATCGGCCCATAATAAGCAGGGGCTAAACACCAGCGCTACAAGGCCGGTTAGTAACGGTTTCATCAAAGAATGCTCCCTAACGCGAGGATGATGGACACACCGGCCTGTTAAGTTCACCGGCGTCTCCTGGCCTGGACGGGCATTCGGGCTTTGACGACGTCAATCCATCCGGGCTTCTAGCCGGTGGCCGATTCGCCTTACCGTTGCGCGACAGCTCCGGATTCTCACCGGATTCCCCCGTATTACGCATCGCCGTTTGGGTTTGGCCCGCAGTGGGCCACACCTGGCGATGCCCAGGTGCAGCGATAGTAGGGGAAGCGGCTATGCTTCACAATGGCGGTAACCTTGGTGTGCTGTGCAGCCTGAATTGGCTGTGTCATTATTAGCCGCCGGTCAGTGACCGATGCCGGTGGAAGCCTAAAGGCCTGTTTTCCCGGTTGGCCCTTATTACAAGAAACCCGCGAAGAGGATGCTGAATGTTGCCGCTATACCCGGAGATTCGACCCTATAACCAAAGCCATCTGGCGGTAAGCGGTGGTCATCAGCTCTATTTTGAAGAGTCAGGAACGGCCGATGGCCTGCCGGTGGTGGTGATCCATGGTGGCCCGGGAGCCGGATGTTCCGAGCAGATGCGGCGCTTCTTCGACCCCGAACACTACCGCATCATCCTCTACGATCAGCGCGGTGCCGGTCGGTCCGAGCCCCATGCTGAAACCGACAACAACACCTCAGAAGCTCTGGTCGACGACCTTGAACAGTTGCGTCAGCATCTGAGCATTGATCGATGGGTGCTGTTCGGTGGCAGTTGGGGCAGCACCCTGGCGTTACTCTACGCAGAGGCCTATCCAGGGCGGGTGTCTGCCATGATATTGCGTGGCATCTTTCTCGGCCGGCAGCAGGATCTCGACTGGCTGTATCGCAGTGGTGCCGGCCGGTACTTTCCGGAAGAGTGGGAGCGCTTTCTGGAACCGGTTGAAGGGACCACCGGAACCGACCTGGTCGAAGACTATTATCAGTTGTTGCATGGCAGCAATGATCTGGCGCGGGTTGGGGCTGCCAAGGCCTGGGCTCGCTGGGAGGCCGTTAATGCCTCGCTGCGACCCAGCACCCAGTCGCTCGACTACTTCACCCAGACGCATGTAGCGTTAAGTCTGGCGCGCATTTCGGCGCACTTCTTTCGCGAAAAGTGTTTTTTGGCCGACAACCAGATTCTGGAAGCGGCCGGAGCGCTGGCGGGCATACCCGGAACCATTGTTCATGGCCGCTACGACATGATCTGCCCGCCCGAGCAAGCCTGGGCCTTGTCGAAACACTGGCCGGATGCCGAGCTCGACTTTATTCGTGAAGGCGGTCATTCCGCCTTCGATCCGGCCAACGTCGATGCGCTGGTGCGTGCCACGCAAAAATGGAGTCGCTACCTGCTTCATGACCCCGGGCGGGCAGAATAGGCTCATTGGGGTCGTTTTTTTGACAAACTCGACTATGGTATCAACGCACCTTTACTGACCTTCCCGCCAACTGGACGTTATTGCATGAAAGCCCTGATTCAGCGTGTCACCCAGGCACAGGTTACTGTCGACAATGCCACCATCGGTGCCATTGATCAGGGCTTGCTGGTACTGGTGGGCATCGATCCGGATGATGACGCGCCGAACATCGACAAAATGGCCCATCGATTGCTTCATTATCGCGTGTTTGCCGATGCCGACGGGCGCATGAACCTGAACGTCCAGCAGGTCAGTGGTGGCGTATTGCTGGTGCCGCAATTCACGCTCTCGGCCGATACCCGCAAGGGTCTGCGGCCCAGCTTTACGTCGGCCGCTACCCCTGAACACGGAGTCACGGTGTTTTCGTCCCTGGTTGAAGCAGTGAAACAGCGCCACCCAAGGGTCGAGACCGGCCAGTTTGGCGCCAACATGCAAGTGAGCCTGACGAACGACGGGCCGGTTACTTTCTTGCTGGAACACTGAATGCCAACAGGCTGAGCGCGTGACGAGTCATCCTTTAGTGGGAGGCGCAAACGACACCCCTGCAATCGCTTGTTGGCACTGAGGCATTTACAATGACCGACCTTCAACAAAAAAAACATGACCGCTTTGATGACTGAGATTGCACCGTGACCACGGACCAGCCCGACTCATTTGATGCCTGCCTTGAGCAGGCTTGGCGAATAATGCTTTCGGATGCAGATTCGGCACTGGCACTTTTGGTACAGGCCAGAGCGATGGTTGGTCAAGATACATTAAGGGCTTGCCAACTGTCGTTTCATGAAGGCTGGGGTTACAACTTCAGCGGAGACTACCTGCAAGCGCTTAAACGGTTTTCCGACGCGTCAACGCTGGCTGAACAACTTAAGGACCCCGAGGAATTCTGGCGCATTCATAACGGCAAGGGAATGGCCTATCAGGGTATGGGGCAGTATGGCGAAGCGCTATACCATTATCGCCAGTCGCTGGTAATCTCCCAGTCGGTTGGCAACATGAACGGCATCTATGCCTCCCTGCTGAATTTAGCGCTACTAAACTACGAAATCGACGATCTGAGCAGTGTAGAAGAGCTGCTTAATCAAATGTTGGGGCTCGACAACTCTGAAGTCAATGCCGAGAACCTCGGTGAAGCCGCCCTGTTACAAGCCCACCTGCACAGCCGGCACAGCCGCTTTCAGGATGCGCTGCTCGGTTGCCGTGCCGCACTTGAATACGCCCGCCAGCTGAATTTCGGCCATCTGGAAATTCAGGCGCTGATCGCCGTTGCCCGCTGCCAGCGCCTGCAGAACCGCCTGGTCGAGGCTGAAACCACCTTGCTGGTGACCATCGATCACCCCGAGTTCGATAAAGAAGGGGTCACCGGGCTCTACGCTTACATCGAGCTGGCCAAGGTGCTCGCCTCCACCGGACAATTTTCCCGGGCGGTGCATACGCTGCGCCAGGGGCTGCGCCGAGAGGGCTTGCCCGAATTCAGCCTGATTCAGCAACGTGCGCTGGAAACCCTGGCGGTGTGTCTGGATCGGGCCAAAAAATACCGGGCCGCGCACATAGTTCTGCGCCTGGCGCTGGATCTTGAACGCAAGCTGCAACAACGGGACGTGCGTCGCCAGATCGAGTTGCGGCAATACGAAGCCAAGATGGAAGACGAACGTCTGGCCCGGCAGATCGCGCAGCACGAGAACCGGCAGCTCAAGGCCGCCCAATCCCGGCTGCAGCTGATCAATGAGCTGGCTCGCCAGCTGGCCTCGTCGCTGCGCATGGACGATATCGGCCAAAAGCTGTACGACATTGTTCGCCAGCGGCTCGATGTGCACTTTGTCTCGCTGGCGCTGAACCGCCCGGACGTTGAAGCCATTGAATACGTGATGGTCATTGACGACGGCGTCCGGCTGCCTGGGTTTTCCATCCCCTACTCATTCGATCAAAGCCGGGCAGTGCAGGCGATTCGTTCCGGCGAACCGCTGATGATCAGCGGAGAAAGACACTCGCTCAGCTCGTTCAGGCTGGGTGATAACCGCAAGTTGCCGTTGTCTCAGCTGTTCGTGCCATTGATACATAACCAGGCCGTCATCGGCATGGTGTCGCTGCAAAGTTCCGTGGCTGAACGCTTTGGCTCCGATGAGTTGGAGTTATTGAGCTCGCTGGCACCCTTCATTGCCATTACGCTGAGCAATGCATTGAGTCACCAGCAACTGTACGAAGTGAATACCGCCCTGTCGCACGAGAAAACCCAGATAGAAGCGGCCCAGCAACGCATCGAGTACATGGCGAATCACGACACCCTGACGCGCCTGCCCAACCGGCGACTGCTGGTCAACTTTGTGGATGAGCGGATCGCGATGGCCAATGAATCCGGCCGGGCTTTCTATCTGGTGTACATCGACCTCGATGGATTCAAACCGGTGAACGACCGCCATGGTCACCGCGTAGGCGACTCCGTCTTGATGGCGCTTGCAAGCCGGCTTTCCGATGCCCTGCGCAAGACCGATTTCGCCGCCCGCGTCGGCGGCGACGAGTTTGTGATCATTGTGGATGATTTCGACAACGAACCGGCCATTCACGCCTTTATCAGCCGAATGCTCTCGGTCATAGAAAAACCGGTGGTTTCCAATAACGAGCAGGTCGCGGTGTCGGCCAGCATTGGCGTGGCACGGTACGGATCACACGGGCGGGATCTGGATACGCTGATGCACCATGCCGACCAGGCCATGTATGGCATCAAGCGCTCCGGAAAGGGCGGTATTGCTTACGCCGAGCAACACCCGCGCACGCTGTTTTAACCGGCCCGATTCAGGCGCCGGAAAAACTCAGAATCTTGATGGCCAGGCTGGCAAACACCAGCAAACTGACCAGCCAGCTCCAGAACACCAGAGTTTCCCACAGGTGCCGGGCCCGTTGCCGCAGACCTTTGGGCGGGTCTTTTTCCGGCCGGGTCAGCGCCAGCAGCGCACCCAGTAACACCAGCCCCAGGCCAGCGACAAAGCCGGTAAAGAGTTCGTCTCCGTTGAGTTCAGGGTGTGCCACCGCCCAGCCGATCATGGCCGGGAATACCAGGGCACCCAGTGTCATTAACGGCCATGCCAGCCGACGCATCGGGTAGAGCCGTACCAGGGTTGCGTGTTGCAGGGTCATCAGTTTCATTGGGGAATGGCGTGCACCAGCGGTTGAATGGACTAACAGTTCGATTTGGGCCCATCCTGCCCGTTATTGGGGGCGGGTGTCCAGAAAGTCGCGCATCCAGCGTGCAATTCGCTCGCCCTGGTGGTCAACCGCCAGGCTCTCGACAACCGTCTGCATCTGCTCAGCGGTAATATCCCCTTCACGGTACCCCAGCAATGCCTGCTGATAGTCTTTGGTAAATTCGGGGTGCCCCTGAAAACACAGCACCCGGCCCGGAATGTGATAGGCCGCGTAGCGACAAAAATCATTGGTGAGTAGAGTTTCGGCACCGGGCGGCAAGGCCAGTACCTGATCACGATGGCTAATCAGCAAAGACACCGGCTCAGGCTGATCGACAAAGGCGGGCAGATTGGCCCGGGCCTGTTCATCAAAATCGTAAGTCATCACGCCCAGACCCCAGCCACGGTCGGCTCGTCCGGCGGCTCCGCCCAGGGCATGTGCCAGCAACTGATGGCCAAAACAAATGCCGATAATGGGCTTTTCAGCCTCAAAGACGTCTTTACAGAACGCGCGTAACCGAACTATCCAGTCGTCGTCGGCAAAGGCATCGTGCTGGCTGCCGGTGATCAGATAGGCATCGAAGTCGTCGATCGATTCAGGGTATTGTCCGTCAATGACCGGGAAAACCTCGATATTCCCGCTGAAATCGACGCTGTTTAACAGGGTCGTGAACATCCGCCCATAGCTGTGATAGCTCGGTTTCAGTGCGGGACGCAGCACATCGGTTTCCAGAATGGCCAGTTTCAGGGGAGCTGTCATAGAGGTCGGAAATTCCGCATCAGAAGTCGCAAGGCAGGGTACAGATGGCCGCAGCAGGGCCAAACCCGGTGTGGGGCCATTATGGTTATGGCGACGCGGATTTCAAGCGGCTCCGGGTGGAGCCGCTTGTTAGAACGAAACCGATTTAGTCGGCAACGATGGCCTCAAGGCTGATTTCAACCCGGCGATTGGACGCCCGGCCCGTGGCGGTGCTGTTGTCGGCGATGGGGCGCAATTCACCGTAGCCTTCTGCGGCAACCCGTTCAAACGCAATGCCCTGGCTCAGCAAGACTTCGGCAACACTGGCCGCACGACGTTCAGACAACAGCTGGTTGTAGCTTTCAGCGCCGGTGCTGTCGGTGTGGCCTTCAATGGTGACCAGGGTGTTTTCATACTCCTGAACAACCCGGGCAACCGAGTTGAGCGTGTCCATAAAGTCGGGACGCAGCTCTGAGCTGTCGGTATCGAAAGTGATGTTGCCAGGCATGATCAGGTTGATTTCGCCTTCTTCGGTGCGCTCTACCTGCACACCGCTGTTGACCAGCTCTTCGCGCAGTTCCGCTTCCTGCCGGTCCATATACAGGCCCACGCCGCCACCGGCGACGCCGCCAATGCCGGCACCGATCAGGGCACGCTTGGCACGTTCTTCCTTCGGTGCAGTGGCAGCACCCAGAACAGCGCCAATCAGGCCGCCCGCGATGGCGCCCTTGGACGCGCCGCTGACCTGGGATTCACCCGTGTAGGCATCAAGCGTAGTACAACCGGTTAACACCGCGCCAGACAGAGCCAGGGGCAGGGCCAGTTTATGCCAGGTATTCATCATTGATTCTCCGTTTCAAACATCAGGGTCGGCCAGCAAGGGCTGCCCGAAAAATACAGGGTAAAAGGCTAATATGAATCATCGCTTAAAGCGATGACTGATCAAATCCAGCGGCAAGGCGGATGACTGTTTTGCCTCCTCCATCACAATATAACTTTTAGACTCGCGCACGTGCGGCAGTGCCAGCAAGAGATCACCCAGGTACTTGCGATAGCTGGGCAGGTCAGTCAGTCGTATTTTAACCAGATAATCTGACTGACCCGACACCAGGTGGCACTCCTGCACGTAACTGAGGCCGTCGACCGCCTTGCGAAACTCATCAAATGCCTCGGCCGACTGATTCGACAGGGTAATCTCGATAAACACCAGTAAACCCAGCCCCAATGCCTCGGGCGACAGTATCGCCTGGTAACCCTGAATCAGACCTGACTGTTCGAGCCGTTTTACCCGATCCATACAGGGCGTGGTCGACAATCCGACCGTTTGAGCCAGGTCGACATAGGAGATGCGAGCGTTATCCTGCAGGGTTCGAAGGATCTTGAGATCGATTCGATCCAGCTTACGGCTTTTGCCAGATTCAGCAGACGCAGAGTGGGTGGTGTCGGACATCGAAATTCCCCGGAAAGTCCGACCAGCATACCTGAGCGCCCGGCGCCGAGGCAATCCGCTTACCGCGGGTCTGACGCTGGCAGAGTTGACGCCAACCCGGCGACTTCGTACTATTGCGCAGCTCGCATACCCACGCCGGACATTCCCGCAAATGCCCCGTGAAATCAATGGTTTGCGACGACGACCTTTATCGGAGAGTAGCTCAGCTTGGTAGAGCACTACGTTCGGGACGTAGGGGTCGCAGGTTCGAATCCTGTCTCTCCGACCAACCAAATCCAGCACCAATTCCAACCAGTATCACGAGTTGGGCGACCCGCGGGTCGCAGCAGGCTATTTTGTCAGTCGTCCGCACCGGCCACCCGGTACTCATCCTGTAGTTGCGAATTCCGAAACTTGCGATATCGAATGCCAAGTCTTGATACCCGTTAGTCAATATCCCACTCAGGCGCAAAACTCGGGTTAGCCAGCCTTAACCCCTGGTCCAGTGTATCGATGCGGTTCATTTCCGAGACGGTCAGCTCCAGGTCCATGGCGGCCAGGTTGCCTTGCAGGTGGTGGCGCTTGGTTGATGACGGAATGGTGATGATGCCGCGCTCCCGAACCCAGGCCAGGGCCACCTGCGCGGGGGAGACTCCTTTGTTCTCGGCAATCGCATTCAGCACCGGGTCGTCGTTGACGCGGCCTACCGCCAGCGGCATGTAGCCGGTGACCAGGATGTCGTGTTGCTGGCAGTGGTCGACCAGCTTGCGGTTGTGCAGATAGGGGTGTACCTCCACCTGGTTGGTCAGCAGGCTGCCTGGGCCCAGTATCTTCAGGGCCTGATCGATCTGGGCGGTGGTGAAGTTGGAGACGCCGATGTGGCGGGTCAGGCCCGCGTCCTGCACGGCTTTCAGCTCACCCAGATAGACTTCCATGGGCACGTCGTCTTCCGGGGCGGGCCAGTGAATCAGTAACAGGTCGACGTAATTCATGTTGAGGCGCGCGAGGCTTTTCTCGACGCTGGGGCGAAACCGGGCTTTGCTCAACTGGTCGACCCAGACCTTGGTGGTCACAAATACCTCGTCCCGGCTGACCGGGCTGTCGGCAATGGCTTTGCCAACGGCGGCTTCGTTTTCATACATCTGGGCGGTATCGATGGTGCGGTAGCCCAGCGCCAGTGCCGTGGTGACCGCCTGGTGAGCGACGTCGTCTTTCAGTCTGTAGGTGCCCAGACCGGGGTTTTTCAACATGGCTTCCGACATTTCAGGCTCTCCGGCGTTACAATAGTATTCAATAAATAATGCGGCAGGTTGTTAGGGTGGGGGTGGTTTGCTGTGCTTAAAGGGTCGGTCAGCCGCAGACACCTCTTATGGTCTGTCCATAATAAGATAACGACATCATACGGGTGGTTATGAAGAAGCTGGGAATATTGATCGCAACGCTTAGCTTGCTGGGTTGTAACACGAGCAGCGAGTCTGAGGTGGAAGGCGCTGAAGCGCGGCCAGCGCTAACCGACGTAACTCTGGAAGGCAAGGCGGGGACCGGTCGCTGGTACACCCGGGCCCAGGCTGAACGGGGTCGGGAGACCTTTGAGCAGTATTGTGCGGCCTGCCATGGCGCCAATGCCGAAGCGACCCCCAACTGGCGTACGCTCGATGCCAATGGCAATTATCCGCCGCCGCCACTTAATGGCACCGCGCACGCCTGGCATCATCCGCTGGCGGTGTTGTCGATGGTGATCGAGGAAGGCGGCGAACCGCTCGGTGGCGTTATGCCCGCCTGGGGCGATACGCTGAGCGAGGCTGAGATTGTTGAGGTGATTGCCAGCTTTCAGAGTTACTGGCCGGATGAGATCTATCAACGCTGGCTGGAACGCGAACGCGCCAGTCGCGGTCAGACGACCAATGAATAAGTGAACGTCCGATAAAATGGCCCCGAACGCCAGGCGTTCGGAGCCGGCAGGGCCTTACTGGCGATTCAGCCAGTCGCGCATTTCCCGGATTTCCCGGTTCTGTTCGCGCACCACGGCTTCGGCCATGTTGCGCAGCATGGCATCCTCACTGTACTCCAGCACGACCTCGGCCATTTCGATGGCGGCCTGGTGATGCGGGATCATGCCGGTTACAAAGCGGGTGTTGATGTCCGCGTCGCGTTCGCCGTGCATGCCGCCCATCATGGTCATCATTGAAGCCTGGTAAGCTTGAATGATCTCATCCGCCCGATCGTCGGGCCGGGGGTCCGGGTTGTCTCTCAGCCAGCTTTCCATAAAGGCCATTTCATCGCTTTGCGCGGTGATGATCTCCTCGGCCAGCTCGGCCAGTTCCGGATCGGCCTGACCGGATTCAAGCAATATCTCCGACATATCGACAGCCCCCTGGTGGTGCGGAATCATGCCGACGACAAAGTCGTAGTCGACATCACCGCTGGGCGGGTTGCTGTGCATGTCCTGCATCATGCGGGCATTGGCGGCGGCGAAGGGGTTGTTGCTCATGGCGCCCATCCCGGACATGTCTGAACCGTGCATGGCGGAACCGCGCTTACCTTCTTGCATGGTCGAGTGCATGGGCATAGAGCAGGCGGAAAGCACCAGGGTGCTTAAGGCCAAGGCTGGGATCCACTTCAGGTTTCGGATGCGGTTTATGGTGGTGGAGCTGTGCAATAAAGTTGTTTGATGTGACATGGTCGTTCCCTATTTACAGATATCGATCAGTGGCCTTGCGTTCCTGGCAGTGACGAGCACTAAGCACCGCGCGTTCAGGTGAGTCGCGCCAGTGGTCTCCAGATGCACAAGGCGTTCAGGACAGGGTTATAAACGAACCGGGTTTTGGGGGCGGGGGTGTCAGGTCAGCTCGCCAGGGTTCCCAGTGAGCAGACGGTAGTTCAGGGGGCAGGGCAACCTCACGCGAGGCTACCTCGGGAATGCTCACGGGCAACATGACGCTAAGGCAATGATCAGCACAATGGTCGTGAGGCAGAGAAGGGTCTCCGGGCGCGCTGGCGGTCGCAGCGTGGTGTGAGGCCATGGCCGCATGATGCGTCGCTTCATCGGCGGCGATAACCGCCGCCAACGGATCCGTCGATGGCGTTGCCATCGCAGCACTATGCACGCCGGTGAGACTCCAGGTAAGCAGCAAAAGTGCAATAAGCAGCAGCTGAAATCGTCCGCTGACAGACAGCCGGGCACCCAGGCTGTGGGAAAGCCCGGAGCGGACAGTCTGTTTAAATGCGGCGCTGTGGTTCATAACGGTATCATCAATTGGTCCGCCCGACGGCGCAAGCCACCATACACAAAGATTACCCGTCCATTAAAAAACCACACGGAGCCGTATTGCCTAGGGAATGCCCCGGCTTTATCTAGATTGTGTAAAGAGGTAAAGTTTCGGTTCGTTCCAAGAGGGAGCGGCAGGCATGAACGCCTGCGCAGTGAAAAATAACAGATAACGAACAAGGAAACGTTATGACGAGCCAGTCCTTGACCGACACTCCGGTCACTTCCCGACCTTCTCTCAAGCCCATTCCCGTTGCCTTCAATGGCCGAGGTGGCGAATATTTCGGCATCTGGATTGTTAACATCGCGCTGACGGTGCTGACACTGGGTATTTACTCCGCCTGGGCCAAGGTCCGTAACAAGCGGTACTTTTATGGCAATACCGACGTTGCCGGTGCTTCCTTTGAGTACCTGGCCACCGGCGGTCAAATTCTGAAGGGGCGTCTGATCGCCGTGGCGGTCTTTGTTGCCTTTTCCATGATTTCGAGCTTCATTTCGCCTGAAGTGTACGGCCTTTTCATGTTGGCTTTCATGCTGGCAATGCCCTGGCTGATTAACGCCGGCCTGCGATTCAATGCCCGTTATTCCGCTTACCGTGGCGTGCGTTTCCGCTTCACCGGCACCTACTGGGCCGCCTTCAAGGCGTTTTTTCTGTACCCGCTGCTGGGCATGATTACGCTGGGCATCATGATGCCGCATGCCATGCATTATGCCGCCCGGTATGTGGTCACCAACCACGCCTATGGCAACAAAGCTTTCAAGTTTGATGCGACGGTCAAGCAATATCAGTCGGTTGTGCTGGGTTTGGTGATTGGCATTATCGCGTCCATTGCATTAATCGCCATCGGTTTCAGCCAGGTGTCTATTGCTATGATTGCGGTGGGTTACCTGGCCATTTACGGTTTGTCTCTGGCGTTCAAACCCTTGTTGTTCAATGTGTACTGGCAGGGTGTGAATCTGGAGAAAAATCGCTTTGAGGCCAATATGCCAGTCGGTCGTTTTATCTGGGTGTTTATCAGCAATTCGATTGTGGTAGCGCTCACTCTGGGTCTGGCTTTTCCGTGGGCCCAGGTTCGGCTGGCGCATCTGAACGCGAATTCGCTTACCTTCCTGCATGCCGGAAACCTCGGTAGCATCGCGGCCAGTCAGGCAAAAGAAATGTCTGCTGTTGGTGAAGAGCTGGGCGAAGTCTACGACGTGGATGTTGGCTTTGGCATCTAACAGAGCTGTTGCAGGTCGCCGGTGGCGGCCTTCAACACCGAGCAGACTACTGACATGACGCAAACTTTCAGTGCCCACTTTTACCCCGAGGGTTTTGCCGACAGCCAGACCGTCACGGTATTGCTGGATGCCAGTGGCTGGCTGAGTTTTCAGGCGTTCGACAAAAAGTACCGCTGCCCGTTCAACCGGGTTACGGTCAGCGACCGGCTGGGCCGGTCCCCGAGGTTTCTGACATTGCCCGAACTAGGCAGGCTGGAAACCCGCGACAACGACTTTGTTGATAGGGCATTGCGCCACTTTGGTCACCAGGGCGAACGTACCCTCTGGTTACCAAAGCTGGAGCGGGCACCCCTTTGGATTCTTGGTCTGTTGATTGTGGTTGTTGTGACCGGCTGGGCTACCTACCGTCACGGCATTCCGGCCATGGCACGGGTTACCGCACCGCTGGTGCCCGACAAGGTACGGGAGCTGGCCGGCCATGAGGCGCTGGGCTGGATGGAGCGTGGCTGGCTAACCCCGACAACACTCAGCGAGGAACGCCAGCAGGAGCTTCGCCAGGCATTCGATCGCCATTTTGGGAATCAACTGACCGGTCTGAATGTACGGGTGCTGTTTTATAACAGTGAGGTCTTTGGTGCCAATGCCTTTGCTCTGCCAGACGGAACCCTGGTGTTCACCGATCAGTTCGTGGAGCTGGTCAATGAAACCGAATTCCTGGCCGTAGCCGCCCACGAAATTGGCCATGTCCAACACGATCACGGCATTCGGGGCATTATCAGCTCCTCCGCCCTGGTCGCCGCCACCTTGCTGATTACCGGTGACAGCGAGGCCCTCTCCGAAATCATCGTCACCGCCCCCTACGCCCTGGCGCAGCTTTCCTATTCGCGTGATATGGAAAGGGAGGCCGACACAGCAGCAATGGAATTGATGCAGGCCGCCGGTCTCGACCGACAGGCTTTCGCCTCGGCCCTGCAGAAGATGATGGACAGCCACGGCGCCAATGAAGAAGGCTCCAGAGCCTGGGAAGAATACCTCTCCAGCCACCCCGCGACCGACGAGCGAATCAAGCGGTTCGAGTAGGGCTTTGGTGCCGGGAATCCGTGTCAGGCACCGGGTGTGCCTATTCGGGTGGTGCGACACATCGCTCGGCGTGGACCCGTCCATGGGGCCTAGACCGCAGCATCCCTGCTGCGGACTACCCCAGATAGGCACACCCGGCACCTGACACTCGACTGGTTGCCCACTAAAGGAAAAACGCTCCCCGGAATTAATTATCCGGGAATACGCCAGTAGAGAGACTCGCTAGAATGGTACGGTTAAATCCAACCATCCCAATAAACTGATTTATTCCTTGTCGAGCGCCGCATCCAGCTTAAGCGTACGCAACCGCAACGCATTACCAATCACCGAGACCGACGACAGGCTCATGGCGGCAGCGGCGAGCATGGGTGACAGCAAGGCGCCGAAGATCGGGTAAAACAGACCGGCGGCTACGGGTACGCCCAGGGTGTTGTACACAAAGGCGAAAAACAGGTTCTGTTTGATGTTGCGCAGTGTGCCATGGGCCAGGGTGCGCGCACGCACGATGCCGTTCAGGTCACCTTTTACCAGGGTGATGCCGGCGCTTTCCATCGCCACATCGGCGCCGGTGCCCATGGCAATGCCGACATCGGCAGCGGCCAGAGCGGGTGCGTCGTTGACGCCATCGCCGGCCATGGCCACGACGGCGCCTTTATCGCGCAGTTCATTGACCAGTTTTTGTTTGCCTTCAGGTGACACGCCAGCGCGTACTTCGTCGATGTTCAGTTCGGCCGCGACGGCTTTGGCCGTGGTGGCGTTGTCGCCGGTGGCCATCACGACGCGCATGCCCTGCGCCTGCAGAGCACGAATGGCGTTGGCGGTGGTTTTCTTGATCGGGTCCTGCACTGCGATCAGGCCGGCCAGTTTGCCGTCGACGCCCAGATACATGACCGTTTTGGCGGCTTTGCGCATTGCGTCGGCTTGTTCTTCAACGTCAGTTAAATTAATGCCTTTGTCGTCGAACAGGGCGGCATTACCCATTAACAGGTCATGGCCGTCAACACGTCCGACAATGCCCTGGCCGGTCACCGAATCGAAGGTTTCAGGCTCCTGAAGTTTGGCTTCACGCTGCTTGGCTTCGGCTACTATGGCCTCGGCCAGCGGGTGTTCGGAGCTGCGTTCCAGGCTGCCGATCCAGCCGAGCAGGGTGGTTTCATCCTGGTCGTTCAGGGCGACCAGGTCGGTGACCTTGGGCTTGCCTTCGGTCAGGGTGCCGGTTTTGTCGACGATTAAGGTGTCTACTTTGGCAAATCGTTCCAGCGCTTCGGCGTCTTTGATCAACACGCCCGATTGAGCGCCATGGCCGGTGGCGGTCATGATCGACATCGGCGTTGCCAGCCCCAGGGCACAGGGGCAGGCGATGATCAGAACGGAAACCGCAGCAACAATGGCATAGGCCATGGCCGGTTCTGGCCCGACCAGCGACCAGATGATGAAGGCGACAATGGCGACCAGCACGACGGTGGGCACGAAATAGCTGGCCACCCGGTCGGCCAGGCCCTGAATTGGCGCGCGCGAGCGCTGGGCCTGGGCCACCATGGCGACGATCTGTGACAGCACGGTTTCGGAGCCAACGCGTTCGGCGGTCATGACCAGGGTACCCGTTTTGTTGAGGGTGCCACCGGTCAGTTGATCGCCTTTGGTTTTTTCCACCGGTACCGGTTCGCCGCTGATCAGGGATTCATCAACTGATGACTGACCTTCGGCGACCACACCATCGACCGGGATGCCGCTGCCGGGTTTGACCCGCAAGCGGTCACCGCTTTGTACCTGGTCGAGCTGAACTTCTTCGTCGTCACCATTATCATTAATGCGCACGGCGGTTTTGGGGGCGAGATCGAGCAGGGCACGAATGGCCGAGCCGGTGCGCTCGCGTGCTTTCAGTTCCAAAACCTGGCCGAGGAAGACCAGGGCGACAATAACAGCAGCGGCTTCGAAATAGACCGGTACGTGGCCGGATTCCATGCGGAAGGCGGCCGGAAAGACACCCGGCACTAGCGTGGCGACGACGCTGTAAGCAAAGGCAGCACCCACCCCCAGACTGATCAGCGTCCACATGTTGGGGCTGCGGTTGATGATGGAATTCCAGCCACGCACGAAAAAGGGCTGGGCGGCCCAGAGTACGACCGGGGTAGCCAGTATCAGTTCCAGCCAGATGGCGGGGCCTTCGCCCAGCCAGCTGCGAAACGGCAGTCCGATCATCGGACCCATGGTGATCAGCAGTAATGGCACCGCTGCTACAACGCTGATCCAGAAGCGCCGGGTAAAGTCGATCAACTCCGGGCTGGGACCGGTGTCTTCCAATGAGGGGGTCATCGGTTCCAGTGCCATGCCGCATTTCGGGCAGGTACCGGGGCCTTCCTGCACAATTTCCGGGTCCATCGGGCAGGTGTATTGGGTCCCTTCGGGCATGGGTTCGGGCGCGTCACTGGGGTCCAGGAAACGCTCCGGGTCTTCTTCGAATTTGTGCTGGCAACGTTCCGAGCAGAAATAGTGGGCCTTGCCCTGGTGTCGTGCCATGCCTTTCGGGCGGTCGCGCCGCACGGTCATGCCGCAGACCGGGTCTTTGGCAGTCTCGAAGGCTTCGGGGTCGTTCTCAAATTTGGTTTTGCAGCCGGCGCCACAGAAGTAGAAATCGTGGCCGTCGTGCTCGCTGTGATGTTTGGCGGTCTCGGGCGATACGGTCATACCGCAGACCGGGTCGCGCAATTCCACGGTGTTGGTGTGTGCCTGGCTCATGTTCTCTCCTTCAAGGTGCGTCGCGCACCAGAATTCATGAGTGACAGGTTAGACCTTCCAGTCGTTGGAAGGTCAAGTAGTTCAGTGTTTATTATTCAGAGGATGGTCCTGCTCCCAAAGGCGAACGGGACTCAAACAACTGGAACCGGCCCCGATGTCTTGCGCTGATGGCTGGCAAATGCCAGATTACGGGCCAGTCGTAGCAGGTGACGGTCGCTGCCGGGCGGGCCGATCAGCGAAAACCCGACCGGGCCGCGAACATCTCGTAACCAGGGCAATGACACCTGTGGCAAGCCAGCCACACCCGCCACGGCGGTCAGACAGAGGGTTTGACCACGAATAAAGTCGACTTCTTCAGCGGGTGCCGAAATGGGCAAGGCTGACGCTGGTACGGTGGGCATGCACCAGATCGTATCGTCGCCAATCAGATCGCGAACGCGCTGGCGCAGGCCATTGAGGTTGGCCTGGGCGGCTTGGGCTTCCTCTGCAGTGATCTTTGCGGCGGCTTCAAAGCGCTCCGCGACACCCGGGCCAAACACGGGCTTGTTGGCCGTTATCCATTCACCGTGGGTTTGCCAGGCCTCATAGGCTTGTACCACCTGAAACACCCGCCGGTAGCTTTCCAGCGAACCGATCGAGATCGACCGGGACACCGGCAAGCCCAGCGACCGAATGGCCCCGCGCGCCTTGTGGGCCATGATTGAGTCCAGCAGTTCCATGCCGTCATTGAGCAGGGCCACCTGGCTTGGGATCGGGGTGTCGGTGTCGGGTAACAGGGCATCGCCCACCGCCATCAGAATGTCGGCGCGCTGTGCCAGCCAGCCGACGGTATCAAACTGCGGCGCCAGGCTGCCCACGCCAACCCGGCTGACGGCGCCATGACTGGGACGTATCCCGTACAGCCCGCAATAGCTGGCGGGAATGCGGATGGAGCCGCCGGTATCGGTGCCGATGGCGAAATCAACCAGTCCCTGGGCTACCGCCGAGGCCGACCCGCTGGATGAGCCGCCAGGGGTTGCATCCGGCACGGCCGGGTTCGGGGCAACCCCATAATGGTGGTTATTGCCCGCCAGACTGTAGGTGAGCTCGTCTGTCTGGGTTTTACCTATCAGTTCAGCGCCCTGTGCCAGGCATCGGTCGATGCAGGCGGCATGGTGGTCAGCGACGGGGTGGGTGCTGGCCCACAGCGGGTGGCCCATGCCCATGGTGGATCCGGCCACGTCCATAACGTCCTTAACCGCGAAGCGCAGACCGGTTAAAGGCCCCGGGTGCGTGGGCGCAGCATGAACGGGGTCTTCAGTGATAATAGCGCTACAACGTTGCATGGCATGTTCCTCTGTACGATCCAGACGAGTCATAACGTTGCCACCAGCCCGTCGGCTCTGGGGTCGGCGGCTCCTTCGATCACCCCATCGGGGCGGTGCACCAGGGCGCCGGCGTGGCCCAGGGTGTCGCTGAAGGCTTCATCGAGTACTTCAACGTCATGTCCGGCGTTGCGTAATTCGTTAATCAGCGCCGGGTCGAACCGGCTTTCCAGTTTCAGACGGGTGTCGGTGTCGCCCCAGGTGCGACCCAGCAGCCAGCGCGGTGCGGTGACGGCCTGTTGTAATGGCTGTCCGAACATCGCATAGCGACTGAAGATGGCGGCTTGAGTTTGTGGCTGGCCTTCACCACCCATGGTGCCGTACACCATGGTGCGGCCGTCATCGAACTCGGCCAGGGCTGGGTTCAGGGTATGGAAAGGGCGGCGGCCCGGGCTGAGCGCGTTGCGGGAGGCCGGGTCGAGCGAAAAGCTGGTGCCCCGGTTTTGCCAGGTAACGCCCGTGCCTGGTACCACCACGCCTGATCCGAATTCCCAGTAGACGCTCTGAATAAAACTGACCGCGTTGCCGGCTTTGTCGATGCAGCCCAGCCAGACGGTGTCGCCAGGCTTGGTTGGGTTGGGCCAGGGGCGTGCGTGGGTCATCGACAGGGTTTTGACCTGTTCGTTCAACGCCTCGGGTGTGAGCCAGCGTGCCGGTGAATCCGTCAGCCAATCGGGGTCGATGCACTCCAGGTCGCGCACCGTAAATGCGGCCTTGGTGGCCTCAATCAGGCCATGCAGGTGGTCAAAGCCTTCGCCCTCGGTGATGTTCAGCCGGTCGAACAGACCCAGAATGATCAGCGACGCCAGCCCTTGCGTCGGTGGTGGCAGGTTGTACACCGTGCTGCTTTTTAGCCGGGTGTGCAGCGGCTCAACCAGGCGTGCGCGAAAGGCCTCAAGGTCCGCACGGCGAACCGGACTGCCGAGCGCTTCCAGGCCTTGCGACAGGGTTTGGGCGAGGTCACCGCGATAAAAGTCGTCGAGCCCGGCGCGGCTGAGTTGGGCCAGTGTGTCCGCGAGGTCAGGCTGGTACAGGATGTCGCCTTCGGAAGGTGGCTGGCCGTTGTTGAGAAACACCTCGGCAAAACCGGGCTGCTGAGCCAGTTGATCCAATTTGGCTCGCGTTAGCGCTGCCTGGCTCTGGCTAACCACGATGCCTTCTCGCGCCTGCTGTTCGGCAGGGGCAAGTAAGCGAGAGACGGGGGTATTGCCACCCAGCTGGTAGGCAACTTTTAATGCCTGTTGCCAGCCGCCGATGGTACCGGCGACGGTCAGCGCCGCGCGCGGGCCCCGGCTCGGGATGGTGGTTTCGTCAGCACCGGTGTAAAACTCAATATCGGCCGCTTGCCCGGCCGGACCGCAGGCATCGATGGCGATTGGCGTGCCATTGGCCGGTTTGATCAGCCAGAAGCCATCACCGCCCAGTGCATTCATGTGCGGGTACACCACAGCGATGGAGGCCGCCGCGGCCACCATGGCTTCCACCGCGTTGCCGCCTTCTTGCAGCACATCCCGCCCGGCCTGGGCGGCGCTGTGGTGGGGCGCAACGCAGGCGCCGGCGAGTGTGCGTTTGGTGTGGATCATTACGGCTGGCTCCTTGCCCGGTGAATCATTGCTGAGCGCTCTGAGCGCGGAAGGCCCAGCCGGTCATGCGTTTTTCGATGACCACGAACAGGGCGTACATCAGCACCCCTTCAATGGCCAGTGCCAGCAAGCCGGCGAACACCAGCGGCACCTCGAAGTTGGCCTGAGCCATCAGCATCATGTGGCCAAGCCCGGAATTGGCGGCCACGGTTTCAGACACCACCGACCCGACAAAGGCCAGGGTGATGGCAACTTTCAGCGAGCCAAAGAAATGCGGCATGGCGCCGGGTAAGCCGACTTTCAGCAGACGGTCCAGCTTGCTGGCACCCAGGGCGCGCAATATGTCGTCCATTTCCGGTTCGGTAGTGGCCAGACCGGTAGCGACGTTTACCACAATCGGGAAAAACGAAATGAGAAAGGCGGTGATGATCGCCGGTACCGAGCCGATGCCAAACCAGAGCACCAGAATCGGCACCAGGGCAACTTTGGGAATCGAGTTAAAGCCGACCATCAGCGGGTACAATCCGCGATAAAGTCGGCGCGAACCGCCGACCGCGACGCCCAGTATTAATCCGAACACCACGGCGAAGCCAAACCCGGCCATGGTGGTCCACAGGGTTTGAATGGAATTAATCATCAGGGCGCGCTGAAATTCGACCGCTGCCTGGGCAATTGCCGAGGGCGGTGGCAGAAAATACACGGGCAGGGAAAAGAGGTGGCAGACTGCTTCCCAGACCACGAAAAAGCCGATGATGATCCAGAACGACATCGCTTCTTCGCGGCGAAACCAGCCGAGCCAGTGTCGCAATCGTGACGGGCGCGGTGCGGCGGTTGCCGGCGTTGACGGGGTGCTTGTGGTCATGATGTGGCTCCCACCGCTGGTTTTGCAGCAGCCTGGGCCCGGGTGCCGCGAATGTGTTCCCGCAGATCGTGCACATGGCTGACAAAACCGGGTTCAAAGCGAATGTCGAGGTCGCGCGGCTGGTCAAACGTGATGTTCTGGCGCACCAACATGCGGCCCGGCCGGGCACTCATCACATAGACGGTGTCGGAGAGGTACACCGCTTCGGTAAGATCGTGGGTGACCATCAATACCGTAAACGTTCGATGCTGGCGCAGTGTCTGCAGCACCAGCCAGAGTTCTTCCTTGGTAAAGGCATCGAGTGCGCCGAAAGGTTCATCGAGCAGCAACAAAGGCGGTTCGTGAATCATGGCACGGCACAACGAAGCCCGCTGGCGCATACCGCCAGACAACTCCCAGGGGTACTTGCTGCCCATCCCCTCAAGGCCAACAGCGGTCAGCAGGTCTTCAGCCTGGCGCCGGTACTGGGCCTTGCGGTGGCGAAAATCCGACTTGGTGGCGGGGGCGACTTCCAGCGGCAGCAGGATATTATCGAGCGTGGTGCGCCAGGGCAGCATGATGGCATTTTGAAACGCCATGCCGACCTGGCTGCGCGGCCCGGTGACCGGTTCGTTGTCGATCAGAATCTGGCCTTCCTGGGGCGTTAGCAAGCCGGAAAGCAACTTCATGAAGGTCGACTTGCCACAGCCGCTTGGGCCGACAATGGCGGCGAATTCGCCACTGTCGATGTGCAGGTCGATGCCATCCAGCACCAGCTGTTCCGGGGCCATGCCACCGTAGCCGAGGCGTAAGCCTTCTATATCAATCACACTCATACTGCGGGCCTGTCTTGAATGGAATCAGGGCGCTGACGCGCCCGTTTGAAAGGGGATGAAAGATTACTGCAGCATCCGCTCTTCAGCGCTGGGCAAATAGGCATCGGTGAAAATGTCGTCGACTTCGGGTTTGTTGTTGAAGGTGTAGGCGATGCCGATCTGATCGATGGCTTCACGCATCCGCTCGGGGTCGATGTCGCCCATGCCATTGGCAATAACGGCATCGGTGAGGATGTTGTCGTCGATCGACATGATCAGCCGTTCCAGTTCAACCTCTTTGCGGGCAATGCTGTTGTGGGCCATTACGTATTCAACGGCCGCTTCCGGGTCGGCGATGGTGTCGCGCCAGCCGCGAATGGTGGCGCGCAGGAAGGCGGTGACCGCTTCCGGGTTTTCTTCAGCAAAGGTCGGGTTAACGATGATGGCGTTGCCGTAGAGTTTCAGGCCGTAATCGCTCATCAGCATGACGCTGATGTCATCGGCGTCGACGCCCTTGGATTTGAGGTTAATGTAAGAGGAAAACGAGAAGCCGGTAATGGCGTCAACATCGCCCTGGGCCAGCATGGGTTCACGCACCGGGAAGCCGACGTTTTCGATGGTGACCTGGCTGGCATCGAGGTTGTTGGCTTCAACAAAGGCAGGCCACTGGGCGAAGGCGCCGTCGGTGGCCGGTGCGCCCAGGGTTTTGCCTTCAAGGTCGGCCGGTTCCATCACGCCCAGGCTCTTGCGCCCGACAATGGCAAACGGCGGGGCATCGTACACCATCATGATCGCCTGAACCGGTACGTCAGAGTCCTGATCGCGGAACTTAATCAGCGAATTGATGTCGGCAAAACCCAATTGGTAGGTGCCCGACCCAACCCGGGGGATGGCTTCCAGCGAGCCGCTACCGGTATCAATACTGACGTTCAGACCTTCTTCCTCATAGTAGCCACGGTCCATGGCCATCAGGTAGGGCGCTGCAGGGCCTTCGAATTTCCAGTCCAGTGCAAACTTGATATCGGTCGCAGAAGCGGCCGTGGCGCTAAGCAGTGCAACGACGCTGGCAACCAGAGATGCTTTGTTCATGGTGTTCCCCTGTGTGTGGCTTTAGGATTGGCCGGAGCCGGTACAGGGATATTGCAAAGGGCAGGCCAGTTGGCCGAACAATCATTCAAATCGGCGTAAGGCTGAAACAATCGTTTCAAAAGCCGGGTATCATGGGGCTTTACCGGCGTGGCCTTGTCACAGTTACCTTCACTGCGCACCAAGTCGATCACCCTGCACCAGAGCGTGCACCGTTTTGGCGCGGTGCCTGCTGTTCTGTTGCATTAACAAAGGTTCTCCGGGAATAACCACCCGGTGCATCCACGAACCAGGCATTTCAGGCTAGACTGTTTCAGTAAGGCTCAATCAGCCCGTTTCTTTCACATGATTTCTGTTGGGTGGTATGGCATCAGAACACAATTCAGATCAGCCTGGCCGGTCCCCGCTGGGCAGGCAGCTGCATCATGAACGTCTCAACCAGATGTTCTGGGCCCTGCAGATTTTCCTGCTGGTTGCGACCGTACAGAGTATGGCACTCGGCCGTGTTTCCTCTGCACTGGCCATGGCGGTCGCAGCGGGACTCTTGTTCCTTAGCCTTTGGATGGTACGCCAGCAACATTATCAATTGGCCGCCACCTGGATGCTCGGGCTGATGACCGGCCTTTGTTACTACTTTCTATGGAGCAGCGACGGCCTGCGCGATGAAGCCGTGCTGGGTTACCCCGGCATTCTGGTTGTTGCAAGCATCATAGGTAACCGGCGCATCTTTATTGGTTTGCTGGTGGTCATGATCGCCAGTTTACTGGTGCTGGGCAGTTTCAATTCGCTCGGCCTGCACCAGACCCGACAGGTCGAAAGCAACATCAACGTGGCCATTTTACTGGTTCTGATCTTGCTGATTACAGCCTACTGCATCCGCCTGCTGATCAACGACATTCGCCATCTGGTGACGCAACTGAACGAAGAAAACCAGCGTCGTCGCGAATCTCAGGCGCAGGTTGAGGCTCTGGTCAATCACGACAGTCTGACCGGCCTGCCCAATCGCACGCTGGCCGCCGAGCAGTTTGAACTGATGTTGCGTCACAGTGAGCGCGAAGGTCAGTCGGTGGCGTTGTTGTTTATCGATCTCGATAACTTCAAACCCATTAACGACTCACTCGGCCACAGCGCCGGCGATGAATACCTGATTCAGATTGCCCAGCGGCTGGTGGATGAAGTGCGTACCTCCGATGCGGTCTCGCGCTTCGGCGGCGACGAATTTGTGGTACTGATGCCCGACCTGCCACCGGGAGAGTCCATCATCTCCCGGGCGGATGAACTGCTGCAAACACTGCGCGAACCCATGATGCTGCAAGGTCACGAGCTGACCACCACGGCCTCGATTGGCATTGCCATCGCGCCGGCCGATGGCACCGACTTCGCCACCCTGCTGAGCAAGGCCGACATGGCCATGTATGAATCCAAGCGTGCCGGTCGCGATGGCATTCGCTATTACAACACCAGCATGAACAACGACGCCCAGGCTCAGGTCAAGCTCATTTCCGATCTTCGCAAGGCATTGCAAAGCAACGAGCTTTCGCTGCACTATCAACCCAAAGTTGATCTGAAAACGGGCAAGCTGTGCGGTTGTGAGGCTCTGTTGCGCTGGCAACACCCGACGCGCGGAAACATCCCCCCCATTGAGTTTATCAGCCTGGCTGAACGGTCGGGTCTGATCATTGAGATCGGCATGTGGGTGATGCAACAGGCCACCGGGGCGCTGAGCCGGTTTGATGCGGTAGGGCTGCCGGGGCTGACCATGGCGGTTAATGTATCGTCGCTGCAATTCAAGCGCGGCAACCTTGATCGGGTGGTTGAACAGGCCTTAACGGAATCCGGCATCGAGCCTCACCGGCTTGAAATTGAAATCACCGAATCGATGCTGATGGAACCCGGGGAAGACATTGACCATACCTTTCACCGGTTGCAGGCGCTCGGTGTAACTTTCTCGATCGACGATTTCGGGACCGGTTATTCCAACCTGGGTTATCTGAACAAAATGAAGATCGGCACACTGAAAATCGACCGGTCCTTTGTGTCGCAGTTGCAGCTGAGCCCGCAAGACACCGCCATCGTCACCGCCATTATTCAAATGGCCAACAGCCTCAATCTGACCACCGTAGCCGAAGGCGCTGAAACCCAGGCCGAGGCCGATTTACTGGCGAGGCTAGGTTGCACTCAGGGGCAGGGGTATTTCTGGGCCCGGCCAATGCCGGAAGCCGATTTTATTAAGTTTGCGCTGTCGCGCGGGTAAGGCACACGAGCCATTGCCGTTATTTGGATCCGAGTGTCGTGGCTTCAAGCCTCGGAGTTCAGGTTGCTTCAGTGGCTATCGTTCGCAGCGGCCACCGGTTATGCCTCTGCAGGGTCGGCGTAAATCCGTCCATGGAGCCTAGACCGCAGCATCCATGCTGCGGACTCCCCTGCAGAGGCATAACCGGCACCCACCGCTCGTATTGTGCGAACTCCGAAACTTGAGATTTGAACTAGGTGGCTACGAACACTGGAAACTGTTGAGTGTTCGCCACACTGATTCAGCTATTGCTCTGTATTCAGTAGAGTAAGGTTGAAAGATCTGTCTTCGTCTGTGTTGCTCCATACTGGTCTGGAGGGAGGGCGCCTGATACAAGTCTTCCCTTCTATTTAATATAGTGGTTTCAAAAGTAGCCCATGGGTCATCTGACCAAAATACTGAAGATCCGTCACCACCTTCACGGTGACAGCTGCTACATGCATCATCTAAAACAGGTTGTACGATCTCGTCATAAAAAGCAGCATTGGCTATGCATTGCCCCAACGTAAGGTCGCGCTCAAAGGTCACGGTTTTCCACTTGCCGCCCTTTAATGCCGTCAGTTCAAAATTCTGCTCGCCCCCTGTCTCGATCATGACCGGCAGAGACTGGTCGAGGTAGTCTGCACACTGAGTAAAGGCCGGGAATACAATGCAAGAATCACCGGTATCCCATTCTTCGATCAATTCATCGTTCAACACCAGTTGTACGGTGGCTTCCGTCGGTATGCGTATATCCAGCACGGCCTGAGTCGGCCCCGGGTTAGCCTGGGTGTAGCTGAGCGATCGCACCGCCAGTGCCAGCTCAACGGTGCCGCTGTCATCAGTATCGACGGGGTCGAATGTATCGCCGGTGTCGTCGCTGGCGGTCTCCGGCTGGCAACCGGCGACCAGTAAGGCGAGCAACGCAGTGCACGGGGCCAGCCTGAACGGGGCCAGGCGGGAGCGGTTTACAGGGGTTGTCATGACATCATTCGGCTTGGGAGGAATAGCTTAGAATGGCATGGTGCCGCCTTTACATCTGCGACCGGCTCCACACTTCGCGGTTTTCCCCCACGGGTTTGGGGCCGTGTTTGAAATACTCTGTTAACATTTCAGTGCGTCACTGAGTAGCGCGAACGCGCGTACACAGACTCACCTGGCACCATAATGATAAAAAGCCCGGAGAAACCGATGGCCGCAACCCCCCAGGCGCATCACATTGCCATCGTCGATGACGACCCGGACATTCTGCAGGTACTGACCGACACCCTGACGCTGGAGGGCTACCGGGTTTCGCCCGTCCAAACCGGCCAGGCGTTGCTGGGCCTGCAAGTGCAGGACCCGGCTGATCTGATATTGCTCGACTTGAAGCTGGAACACGAAAGCGGCTTGCGCGTGGCGCAGGATATCCGCCGCGATTCGGCCGTACCCATCATGATGCTTACCGGCAAGGGCGATGAGACCGATCGCATTCTCGGCCTCGAAGTCGCCGCCGACGACTTTATGATGAAGCCGTTCAATCTGCGCGAAATTGTCGCCCGGGTGCGGGCCCTGTTGCGGCGCAGTACCCAACTGAGCCAGACCCCCAAATCGCTGGCGCAACGGGTATCCGACGGCCTGGTGTTCGATGGCTGGTGCCTCGACCTGACGCGGCGGACGCTGCTGAACCCGGCGGGTGAGATGGTCGACCTGACCTACGGCGAGTTCAATTTATTGAATGTGCTGCTATCGTCGGCAAACCGCGTGCTCAGTCGTGATTATTTGCTGGAAAAAACCCACGGCACTCAAACCGAATCCTTCGATCGCACCATTGATGTTCTGATACTGCGCCTGCGCCGCAAGCTGGAACCCAACCCCAAAGCGCCGCACTACATCAAAACCGAGCGCGGCATCGGCTACCGTTTTGAGGCAACGGTCAAACGGCTATGAACCCGCTGCGCTGGACGTTACACGCGAAAGCCCTGGCTGCCTTTGTGGTGGGTCTGGTGCTGCTGCTGACGCTGGTCAGCTTTTCCTGGCGCGGCCTTAGCCAGACCCGGGATGCGGTGAATGAATTCGAAGGGTTGCTGATTCCGGAAATACGCACTGCTCTGAGCCTGTCCGATGAAGCGGCCCAGATTGTGGCGCTGGCGCCTTACCTGGCATCGGCCGGGCGTCCGTTTCAACTGCAAGCCGAGCGGCAGCGGCTCGAAAGCCGCTACCAGCGGGTGTTTGCTTTGTCGCAACGGTTGCAAAACCCGGACGTTCGCGCCCGAATCCAGGCCATTCTCGCCAACATCAAAGCCGATCTCGACGCGCTGACCGAGCGGGTATACGACGAACTCTTTATTCGCGAAGACGTGCTCTCGGCTCAGTTCCAGGTGGATCAGCAGGCGCGCGACAGCACTGAGGCCGGTCATGCGGTCACCATAGAACCCTGGCTGCCGTTGCAATTGTTCTACCGGGCGATAACCGACCCGGCCGACTATAACCGCCAGACCCGGGAGCGGCTGCGACCCCTGGTGCTGGCCGTGGCCGAGCCCGAGGCCTATCTCGATTGGCTGGAACTGGCCACCGCTGAATACCAGACGTTGCAGGGCATCCAGCAACACAAAGCATTCTTGCTGGCCCGGCTGCGTGCCCACTCCGCGCGCCTCACTGAGCAGACCAACAACTTCGCTGCCGACATTCAGCAGGTTGTGGTGCGCCAGCAAACGGCCGTGACCGACCGGGTAAATGCCTCCCGGGTACTCACCCTGGGCTTGTCGCTGGTGGTGATGCTGGCGCTGCTGGTGTATTACCTGAACAATCGCCGGCTGATTCGGGACCTGGCCACTGTCACCGACGACATGATGCAATTGTCGCGGCGCGAGGAGTCGCCGGCGCAAATTCCCATTCATCGGCAGGATGAAATTGGCGACCTGGTGCACGCCTACGATGTGTTCCGTGAGCATGCCCTGCAAGCTGAACGCACCAGCGCCGAGCTGGACACCCAGAAAACGCTACTGGAAACCATCCACAACCAGATTCAGGACGGGCTCAGTGTGTTTTCCCGCGACGACCGGCTGGTGATCTGGAACCGGCGATACCTGGACATTTTCGGTTTTAGCGACGGCGACCTTCAGCCCGGCATGACGCTGGACGAGGTGCAGGCACTGATGGCGCGCAAGGCGCATCGCAACCTCAGCGTGCAGCAGGAAGCCGTCGACATGCCAACCATGAACGTGCAGCGCCACCAGAGCCAGCAGAACTTTGAACGCCATTACGACGATGGTCAGATCATCGAGTTTCGCAGCCAGCCCATGCCCAATGGTGGCTTTGTCACCCTGTACCGGGACCTGACCGAGCGGCGCATGGCCGAACAGCAATTGCAGCAGGCGCAAAAAATGGACGTACTGGGCCACCTGACCGGTGGCGTCGCGCACGATTTCAATAACCTGCTGGCAGCGCTGTCGGGCAATTTGCAGCTGTTGGAGCAAAGCGGTTCGGTCAGCGATGCAGGCACACCCTATTTGCATCGCGCGCTGGATGTCAGCGAACGCGGTGCCCAGCTGGTGCAGCGTTTACTCGCCTTCAGCCGCAAGCAACGGCTGACGCCAGAGGTAGTCGAGCCGGACCGGCTGATCGACGGGCTGACAGAACTGCTGGAGTATTCAGTCTCCGGCCCGGTCACGCTCACGCTCAACCTGGCTGCCCCGGGCCGGAGCCTGTACATCGACCCGTCGCAACTGGAAAACGCCCTGTTGAATCTGGTGTTGAACAGCGTATCGGCCATTCCCGGCAAGGGCGCTGTTACGGTTCGTACCCGCTACCTTGAACAACAGGATCGGCTGGAGCTGACGGTGACCGATACCGGCCAGGGCATTCCGGTGGCGTTGCAGAAACGCGTGCTGGAACCCTTCTTCAGCACCAAACCGGTGGGTCAGGGAAGCGGCCTCGGGTTGTCGACTGTGTATGGGTTTGTGCAACAGAGCGGCGGGCAGTTCACTCTGCAATCCTGGCCGGGGCAGGGCACCACTGTGTGTATGAGCTGGCCGGTGACCACCCAGTTGAACACGCCTGGCGCCAGCGTCGTCGAACACTCCCTTACCTTCGATGCCAGTCGGACGCTGGTGCTGGTTGAAGACGATGTTGCCGTTCGCCTGGCGCTGGCCGACGTCTTGCGACAGCGCGGTTACCCGGTAATGGCGTTTGAGCATGGCGAACAGTTCATCGACTGGGCGCATCACAGCGACGAACCTGCCAGGCTGGTCCTCTCCGATGTGAACCTGGGCGGCTTGTTGAACGGCCTTGATGTGGTGACCATGGTGCGCAAATACTGGCCCGACGTGCCCTGCCTGCTCATGTCCGGCCTGCCGCGCGAGCGGCTGGAAGACGACCTGGGGTTTGCCATCGAGCATCCTTTGTTGCAAAAGCCCCTCTCTCAAAGGCATATTGACGCCTTGTTTCCGCCCTTGTCGGCAACTGGCCAGCGGCCAGAGCCGATACAGAGCCGGAAGGACTGACACCCGGGAAACGCATGGATGATGCACGCCCGGATCTGAAGGAGTAGCACCATGGTGGGCGTACCCAGGGCAGGAGGTCGTATCGCAATTGCACTGTTAGTGGCTGTTGGGCTGGTTTTGCTGGCAGTGGGTATTTTCCACAGCGTTAAGCCCTTGCCGCCCGGCCTCAATGTTGACGGCCCGCTGCGGTCGGTCAGCGATGTGCGGTTTTTATCCGATACGTCTTACATTGGCACCGACGATCAGCGTCATCTCGAACAAAGCATTTTCGATGAAGTCTTTGCGATGATCGAGGCGGCTGAACGTTTTGTGCTGATCGACATGTTTCTGTTCAATGATTTTCAGGGTGAGGTGCGGGAAGAACACCGCGCGCTGTCGGCCGAACTGACCGAGCGCCTGATCGCCCAGAAGCAGCGCTTCCCCGAGCTTGAAGCGCACCTGATTACCGACCCGATCAACACCGTTTATGGCGGTCAGCGCGCCAGGCACCTTGAGCGGCTGGAACAAGCGGGCATCACCGTTACCCTGACCCGGCTGGAGGCCCTGCGCGACAGCAACCCGGCCTATTCTGCCATCTGGCGTACTTTCTTATCGCACTTCGGAACCAGCACCGGAGACAGGCTGGCAAGCCCGCTGGGTGATGGCCGGATATCGCTGCGAAGCTTTCTGATATTGCCGAATTTCAAGGCCAATCACCGCAAGGCTATTATCGCCGATCAGGGCCGGGGTGACGACTTCGCAGCGCTGGTGACTTCGGCCAACCCACACGACGGCAGCAGCGCCCATGGCAACGTTGCCCTGCGTTTTTCCGGACCCGCCGTGCAGGATCTGCTGACAAGTGAACAGGCCGTTCTGGCGTTTTCTGGGGGTCCGGCGGCTCAGTCGACGGTATCAACCGGGGCTCCGAACGACACCACTGATGCCGGGTTAAGAGTGGTCACCGAATTGGCCATCAAACAGGCTTTGCTGGAAAGCATCAATGGCGTAAACGCCGGCGACCAGCTCGACATCGCCGTGTTCTACCTGTCAGACCGCGACATCGTTAGAGCCCTGCTGGCCGCACACGAACGCCAGGCCCAATTGCGCATCCTGCTCGACGCCAACAAAGACGCCTTCGGCCGTGAAAAAAACGGCATCCCCAACCGCCAGACCGCGCTCGAACTCCACCGGGCCGGCATACCTGTGCGCTGGTGCGAAACCCGGGGCGAACAGTGCCATTCCAAATTCCTGCTGGCCCGGCACGCCAATGGCGAGGCTACGTTGATTGTCGGCTCCGCCAACTTTACTCGCCGCAACCTCAATAACCTCAACCTGGAAACGAACGTGGTATTAACCGGCAAAACGGCCGAGTTAACGGCGCTGACCGACGCCGCGGACTGGTTTGAATTGCGCTGGTGCAACACCGACGACAAACGCTTCAGTGTCGATTACGAAACCTACGCCGACAACCGGGTCTGGCCACAGGTGCTGTACCGGTTTATGGAAGCGACGGGCATTAGCACCTTTTGATGCTGTGTTTCGTTGCTGAGGGAGACCAACGCTGGCACGCAGATTTGAGCGCCGGCATTTGTCGAACCGGGAAAACTCAGCTAAACCTATTGAATGCCCGAACAACAATAGGAATCGCCATGCCCTTCTCCGACGACCACCTCGCCGAGCTGAATTTGCTCACCCAGTTTCGGGCCTCTTCATTGCAGGAAGGCATCAAAGTGCACAGTCAGGAGGCTGACCCGGCACTGGTGGCTGCCGCCGAACGCCTGCATGGCAAAGGGCTGATCACCCAGAAAGACGGCGGCTACCTGACCGACCTCGGGGTTGAGACGGTCGACCATACCCGCAAGCTGCTGGGCATCTTATCCAGCCAGTAGAGCGTCGGCCCGGATGACTCCGGGCCGTTCAGGTTAACCGGTGATCGCGCGCAGGCTGCCCAGAGTGGCATGGCAGGCCTGAGCCGCTTCCTGGCCTTTCTTCACAAAGTGCTCGCGAAAATAGCGCTGGTGTTCCTCGTGCTCGTGAAAATGATGCGGGGTCAGCACCACGCTGAACACAGGCACCTCGGTATCCAGCTGCACCCGCATCAGGCCGTCGATGACTGCCTGGGCGACGAAGTCGTGCCGGTAGATACCACCATCGACCACCAAGCCGCAGGCGACAATGGCATCGAAACGCCCGCTGTTGGCCAGGTGTTTGGCGTGCAGTGGAATTTCGTAGGCGCCGGGCACGCGCAGGTGTTCGACCTCGGCCGTGCTATCGAGAAGTTTCAGTTCAGATTCGACGGCGGTGCAGGCCTGTCCGACAATGTCGGCATGCCAGGAGGCCGCAATAACGGCAACGCGGGTCGTACGATGGGTTGAAGACTGATTCATGGGTTTCCCTCACGATTAGGGTGATTGCCAGAATCAGGGCGCGCGAGTACGCAACGACTGCCACGCAGAGGCGGCAGCGATTGGGTGGTTCGCGATCTCTCTCATCCGGACTCTAACCGTCGGCTCTGGCATCGCACCAGATCTGCTGACCTCGCCGTGATAACCGGTGTTAGCCGGGTCACCGCGAGCGCTCGCGGGCTCCTGACCGGCATTCGCTGCCTGTCAGATACCGCCGGTGGGGAATTTCACCCCGCCCTGAGAACGCTGCTGGCGCAAGTGCGCCAGACGGGCAGCAGTATACTGAAAAATCGCCTGAACGCACGGCCACCAGAGCGCTGGGAGCCAGCGTTGCTGAAATGGGCTCGCTACGGTGTTTTCTTGTACAGGCCTGCGGTCAGCATGAACTGCATGGCGTCTTCAAATGGCCAGTCGACAGTCACCAGGTCCGATTTGCGCACCAGAACGGTGACCCCGGCAATCTGATAGCTGATCTGCATCAGAACCGGCACCCATTCATCGGTTTCATGACGCGCTTCCAGCGCCTGGCCAACCGGCCCGGGAATATCACTGGCGGTAACAAAGCCGACCACGTAGGTGTCGTTGGCTTGTTTGACCAAAACGGTTTGCCGCTCTTTGGTTTGTTCCGGGTCTGTGCTGATCAGCGAGGCCATGTCTTTAATAGCGCCGTACACCGTCTTCAACAGCGGAAACCGCAGAATCTGATTTTCCAGCTGCTGGAACAGCCAGGCGATGGGGCTCACGCTGAACGCCAGGCCGATGACCAGCAACAGCAGCAGAATCAGGACAACACCGCTGCCCGTCCAGGGCTGGTCGATGCCGACCAGGCGAAGCAGCAGAAGGCCAAGGTTGTTCAGCCCATCCCCGATCGACCAGAACAACCATAATGACAGGGCCAGTGGCAGCACCCGCAGAATGCCCCGGGTAATGGTTTTTCGCATGTCGTGCTCCTTGGGTCCGGTTGAGTGTGCTTTTTGAAGAAAGCCTGAACGCCACTTTATCAGGTTGTGGAAAGCGGGCGCTTGATTTTGCAATAAACCCCGGGGCTGGTCATCGGGCGGCGACATTCAATGACCTTTGCCAGGCTGCTATACTGCGCGCGCCTGTTGATCCCGCCGGACGCCCATGACTCCCAGCCTGAAGACCCAAGTGCGCAGCCTGTTAAACCTGCTGGCGACCCTCGCCATCGGTGCCTCGGGTGCTCTGGTATTCAGCCTGCTGTCGTGGCCGTTGCCCTGGATGCTCGGTAGCCTAACATCAACGCTGCTCGCCAGCCTGCTTGGCTTTACCCCTCATATTCCGATGCGGCTGTTCACCGCCATGCTACTGATACTGGGCATCTATGCCGGTGCCGCTCTCGACCCGAGCCTGGTGTTTACCGTCTGGCACTGGCCCCTGTCGCTGTTCGGCATGGTGTTATTGGTCATAGCAACAACGGCGGTCAACCACTGGTACTTCCGGCGTTTTGCCGGTTTCGATAGCACCACGGCGCTGTATGCCTCGGTGCCTGGGGCTCAGTCGCTGGTGCTGATCATGGGCGCGCGCGGCGGCGCCGATGAAAAGCAGATGCTGATCCCGCAAATAACCCGGGTGCTGGCCGTCATCTATTTTGTGCCGCTTATTCTGGTCAGCCTCGGTGACCTGACCGGGCTCGATATCAACCGCATTCGCTCGGTGCCTGCCGAAGCCTGGGCACTGCCCGATTGGCAGTCGGTTGTGTGGGCTCTGGGTGCCATCGCCCTGGGTTTGTGGATAGCCAGGCGGTTACGCTGGCCACAACCGCTGATGCTGGGGCCGTTAACCGGGGTGGCGGTGTTGCAAATTACCGGTCTGACCGACCTGAGCATTCCCGGCCAGGCACTGGTGCCGGTGCAGTTTGTGCTCGGTACCTATCTGGGCACCAAGTTCGCCAAAATTCGCTGGCGTACGGCCGTCATTCTTTCGGGTCACAGCCTGGTTGCCCTGTTGCTGACGGTGACTCTGGTCGCTCTGATGACCGCGTTTCTGACCCTGCTGACCGACATTCCGGCGGCCGCTATTTTTCTCGCTTTTGCCCCCGGCGGCCTGCCCGAAATGGTGCTGATTGCCGCAACCTTAAATGCCGACCCGGCCTTTGTGGTGGTGCACCACGTGGTGCGGTTTCTGATCATTGCCATTGCCTTGCCCTGGGTCTATCGCCTGTCCAGAAACCGGTAGCCGATGCCGGGTTCGGTTTCCAGGTATTCCGGGTTGGCTGCATTGTCGCCGAGCTTGATGCGCAGCTGGCGAATCACGTTGCGCAGGTACTGGGAATCGTCTTTGTGGCTGCGACCCCAGATCTTTTCCAGCAGACTGGTCTGGGTGACCAGCCTGCCGGGGGACTGTACCAGGTGCTGCATCACCGCCCATTCCTTGCGGGTGAGGCTGATGGTCTGGCCATCAAGCGTCAGTTCGTGGCGGTCTGGGTTAATGCTCAGCCGGGCATCGGTATAGATCGCGTCGGCCGGGTCTTCCCGGATGCCGGTGCGCGAAGCGAGAATACGCCGCACCCGGGCCAGCAGTTCATTCACGCTGAAGGGTTTTACCACGTAGTCTTCAGCGCCCATATCGAGTGCCGCAACTTTCTCCATCTCCGAAGAGCGAACCGACAAGACCAGCACCGGTTGCTGGCTTTGCGCCATCAGCTGGCGCAGCACCTCTTTGCCATCCAGATCAGGCAGGCCGAGGTCCAGAATCACCAGATCGGGCTGGGCCAGCACGGCCTGAGCAATACCCTGGGTGCCGGTCTCCGCTTCAATCACGTCGTACCCCTGAGACGCCAGGCTGATGCGCAAGAAGCGGCGAATCTGGGCTTCATCGTCAATAATCAGAATTCGGTTCATCGCTGGGTTATTCCTGGTCGGGTCGGGTGGCGGCATCTGCGCCGGGCGGGGCTACGGGCAGCGTCAGTCGCAAGCACAGGGTGAAACCGTCCGGGGGCTCTACAAAGGCGGCTTCACCACCGTGGACCCGCATCATGCCCCGGCAAATGGTCAGCCCAAGGCCCGAGCCGGTTGAATAGCGGTCGCCCCGGCTGAACGAATAGAACTGGCCGAACACCGCTTCCCATTGCTCGCGCGGCAGGCCGGGGCCCTGGTCGAGCACATCCATCCAGACGGTGCTGGCATCGGCGCCGGCGTGAACGTCAACGCGCCCGCCTGAACCGACAGCTTTCAGGGCGTTGTCGAGCGCGTTAAACAACGCCTGTTCAACCAGGGCGGCATGCACCCAGACAGAAGGCAGTTCACCGCTCGGGTGAAAGCTGACACCGGGCGAGGGCCGGGCGGCGGCCAGGCGGCGGTAAACCACGTGGTAGAGTTCGTCGATCGAGATCCACTGGCGGTTCAGGGTTAGCTCGCCCTGGCCCAGGCGGGTCATGTCGAGCAGGTTCTGAATGTACTGTTCCAGACGTTCGCTTTCGAGAATGATGGAGTTCAGCAGTTCCAGGCGGTCGTCTTCGTTCAGGTCGGCGTGCAGGTCGCGCAACGAGGTGGCCGCGCCCATCATCGTTACCAGTGGGGTTTTCAAATCGTGGGAAACCGATGACAGTAACGCATTGCGTAACGATTCTTCATCGGCCCGCGTTCAGCGGCCTTGCGCTCTTGCCTGGCTTCGCGGCGCTCCTGATGGGCCAGCCATTGTTCGCCCAGTGCCCGCACCATTGATTGCCAGCCCTTTGGCAGGTTTAGCGTAAGGGTCGGGTCGCTGCTCAACCCGCGCGCGCCGGTTAACGGATCGGTCTGGCCTTCATTTAGGGTTAAAGCTCCGGCATCGCCAAATACCTGCAGTGAAAAGGTCGCCAGGTGGTCGGCATCGGCCCTGGCCGGGTCGTCCTGCAGGTGTTTGGTCAGTGCCAGTTGAGCGCTGACGAAGCGCTGCTGAAACGATAGCTGGTCGACCTGGTGGCGCAACCGGTAAGCCAAGCCGCCGGTCATCAAGGCGAAAACCACGTACAGGGCGGCGGCGACTATTTCTTCAGGCTCGTGCATTGCCAGGCTGAACACCGGCTGGGTAAAGGCGTAGTTAAACAGCAACAACCCCAGCCCGGCGCTGGTCAGCACGCCGCGCCAGTCGGTCAGCAGGGCACTGAGCACCACCGCCATCAAATACAGCAACAGCAAGGTGGTATGCGCTAGCCAGGGCAGCGGCAGCAACCCCAGGCCGGTAATCGCCAGCGGGATCATTCCATTGCACAGCGGCCACAGCCAGGCCTGTTTCATCGAACCCCTCCGGTTTCCCATTACCAGCGCCAGAAGGCCGGTGTGAACAGAATCAGCAGGGCCATATATTCAAGCCTGCCCAGCAGCATGGCAAGGCAGAGAATGACTTTGGCGGTATCGGGCAGGGTGGAAAAGTTGCCGGCTGGTCCAATTACCTCGCCAAAACCCGGGCCGACGTTCATCAGTGCCGTGAGCGCGGCAGACCCGGCGGTCACCACATCCAGGCCAGTCAGCGTCAGTGCGATGGAGAACAGCAACAGGCTGACCAGCATCACAAACAGATACGCCAGCGAAGCCACCAGCACACCTTCGCCGACCGGGCGATGGTTATAGGTGCGCTGAAAATGACCGGAAGGATGCAGCGATTTGAACAAATGCTCGCGCAAAAGCAAGCCGAGTAACTGAAACCGGAACAGCTTGGTGCCACCGGAGGTAGAGCCCGAATAGGCGCCACTGAACATCAGAAACACAAACAGCATCAGCGAGAAACTGCCCCAGAGGGTGTAGTCTTCAGTGGCGTAACCGGTGGTGGTGACGACGGAGGTAATGTTGAAAACCGCGTGCGTCAGGGCGTGAAAAAACGACTCGCTCGACCCGGTTAACAATCGATGCACCGTCATCGCCAGGGCGGCTGCGGCCACCAGTTTGAACAGCAGCTGCACCTGGGCATCGCGCGCTATGTGCCAGGCGCGGTCATGCAGCGATTGCACATAGAGCAGAAAGGGCAAGCCGCCCAGCAACATGAAACTGCTGCCCGCCCATATCAGGGCATTGCTATCAAACTGGCCGAACGATGAATCCGAGGTTGAATAGCCTCCGGTCGCCAGGCTGGTCAGCGCATGGTTCAGGGCGTTGAAGCCGGTCATGCCCAGCGCCCAATAGACCGCGACAGCCAGGGCAGTGAGCAGTATGTAAACCCCCCAATTTGCGTGGCCACGGTGCGCACCCGGGTATTCTGAATGTTAGACCATTCCGAACTCTCGGTTTTAAACAGGCGCATACCGCCGACTTTCAAGAACGGCAACACTGCCACGGCCATCAGAATGATGCCGATGCCACCGACCCACTGCATCAGCGAACGCTACAAAATTAGGGTGCGCGGGCCATCATCGAGACCGACCAGAATGGTTGAGCCAGTTGTGGTTACCCCGGAGACACTCTCGAACAAGGCATCAATAAAACTCAACTCAGGCCAACCGAGGTACAACGGCAAAGCGCCGGTCAGACACAGCAGGCCCCAGTTAACCGCCGTCACCAGAAACATCGGTTTTGCTTTCATGCGAATCGAAGGCCCGCGCGAAAGCAACATGCAGGCCACGGCAACCGCCAGACAGACCAGCGCACTGAGCACCATGGCACGCACTTCCTGAGCGGTGGACCAGTCGGCCAGCAGCACCGTCAGCCCCATCAGGCAGCCCCAGATCAGCATGATAAAGGTGGCAATTTTCAGGGCGGGTTTTACAGCGGTCACGGTGTTTGTCCACAACGATTACTACATCGTTAATGGTAAGGATCACGCTATAACAAAGCTGTAATGCTCCCTGGCGCCGCGTAAGAAAAACATAAGGTTTGCATAAAGTCGCAGGCAGTCGGGTCGATACAAGGTGTTCAGGAATACAAGCCGCGGAGGGAAGATGGCACAGATTACAGGGGTGACTCTGCCCGTAACAACGGCAGACTGGGGCCGTCCGGCATCCGGTGTCCGCCCGGAACCGGCGTTGCAGCCTGAACCGGAGAGTAAAAACCGCATAACGCTCGCCAGCGGCGATCCCTCGCGATCAAACGAAGACACCACGCCGCTGGTGATGGCCCGGCCAGCGCCCGTCGCGGCGACTTTGGATATCAGCCCGGCGTCCTCATCATCCGGTTGGGACCAGTCGCTGGGTCAGGCCCTGAGCGACATCGATGACCCTGAAAGCTGGTCGATGCTGGCACATGGCCCTGGCTTGCTGGCAGGCCATGAAAGCACGACGCAGCATGCCGAATCCCGGTTGCAATCCGGTCAGGCCATTGACCGTTTCCAGCTCCAAGAACCGCCTAACCCGCTCGGTAAAATGAGGTTTTCAGCCACTCTAGAAAGCGGCGCCAAAGTCACTTTTGAGGTAACCGCGAACCAGGGCCATGGCCAAAGCAGGGGTAGCTCCCTGGCGTATCGGTCCATCGATGTCAGTTACGCTTCGGATAGCGAACTGACCGAAGCGGAACAGGAAGCACTGACGCAGTTCAGCCAAGGGCTTGGCCAATTTGCCCGCGGTTTTGCCCGTAACCGGTCGCCGGATGTTGCCTTATTGAACCTGACCGATTCACCCCTGCTAACCAGCATTAAACTGAGCATGCAAATCGGCAAAGACTCAATGGCGCTGTCGTATCAAACCGATGCCGATAACCGTCAGTTGGATCTGAGGTGGAATGGACGGTCCTTGTCGATGTCGGTCGACAGCGATGGGTTTGCAGGCAATGCCTCGGCCGAGGCGTTAAATGATGTTCGTCGAACCATTACCGAGTCGCTCAGTAAAGCCAAAGCCAGCGAAGATGACCAGAGCGTTCTGCTACAGGCATTGTCGTTGTTTGGCGGATTGCCCGATGCATCTGATGCGGTGCCGTCAGTCCCCGAGGGCGGAGAAGCCCTGCTGACCGGCTTGCCGGATTACACCATCCGCTTCAACGGTGTTGCAGAAGCCCCCGAAGAACTGAAATACAACGAACACTTTCAAAAATACAGTGGCGTACGATCCTTCGAATTAAGCCAGTCCACGAAAGTCACTGAAAAAGACGGGCGCCTGTTGATCGATCAAACCCAGTTAATGGCGCTCGATGCCGCCTATTTTACCGCCTTGCCACACCTTGAACGACCGGATTTCAACTACGAAAACTTCAACTGGACGGTCATCAAAGAGCACCACGAAATCACGACCCAGCAAGTCTGGGAAGACAACGAACTGGCATCCGCTCAGATGTGGCGGTCTTCCCAGAGTTCGCAGATCACAGAAACCTGGAGTGAAGGCGAGCAGATCGACCGGGCAGCAAACCGCATCGACCGGCAACAGCTGGATGACCTTGCCGACTGGGTCGATGCCCGGCGCAAGGGTGATCAGGGCTCAAAGGGTGAGCCCGATCCGTCAGTGTTTAACGTTACACACCAGTGGCTTCATTGACCGTCTTTTGCGACCGGCGCCGTTCACTCAGCACGTGGTGACGCAACCAGAAAGTAGTGGCCAGACCCAGCAGCCCCAGGCCAAAGGCAAACCAGAACGCCAGATGAATGCCAGCTGCGATGGCGGCGGCTGAATCCGGGTTATCAAACAGAGCGGCGCGGCCGCTGAGCACGGTGATCAGTAGCGCCGTGCCAATGGATGCGCCGACCATGCGCAGGGTGTTGTTCATGGCTGCGGCGTGCGCGATCAGCGGAACCGGCAATGAATTGATGCCGGCGGTGATCAGGGGCATCATCAACAGGGTGGCGCCCAACATTTGCAGTACCGAGGCGGTAACCAGCCAAAGGGTGTGGCCGTTATCCGGCATGGTGGCGAGAATGAACATGCCGACCGAGAGCGAGATGAAACCGGTAATGGCTAAAATCTGAATGCCGAACCGGTCGAACAAGCGGCCGGCCAGCGGTGAAATAATGCCCATCAGTACGGCGCCCGGCAGCAGAATCAGCCCGGCGTCGAGCGCGGTCATGCCGCGCACATTTTGTACGTAGAGCGGAATCATGGTCTGGGTGCCAATCAGCAAGGTGAACACCAGTACCGACAAAAAGGTGGTGACGGTAAAGGTGTGGGACGTAAACACCTTGAAGTCGAGCAACGGTTGCTCAAGACCCTGCTGCCGGTGAATAAACGCCACCAGTGACACCACGCCCACCAGCAAGCTGAGTAATACACTGGCGCTGTCCCAACCGGCCGACCCGGCCATGCTGAAACCGAACAACAATCCACCCCAGCCAAAACTCGACAGCACGACCGACAGCGAATCAATGCGGCTGGCGCGCTGGCGGGTCACGTTTTTCATAAACAGCAGCGCTGCCACAATCACCAGCAAGGCAATGGGCAGCAGCAATACAAACAGATAACGCCAGGAAAACTGATCGACCACCCAGCCCGACAAGGCCGGGCCAAGGGCCGGGGCGAATGCGATGACCAGGCCGACCAGTCCCATCGCTGCACCGCGTTTCTCGATCGGGAACATGATCATGATCAGCGTCTGAATCATCGGCATGATGATGCCCGCGGCGGCGCCCTGAATGATGCGGGCAATCAGCAACATGGTGAATGTCTGTGCGACTGCACCGATCAGGGTGCCCAGGGTGAACAGCAGCAAAGCGGCAATGAACAGGGTGCGACTTGAGTACTTGTCCATCAGAGCGGCGGTAACCGGAATCAGCAGACCGCTGGCGAGCATAAAGGCGGTGGTCACCCACTGCGCCAGGCTGGGGTCGGCGGCAAAGTCCTTCATGATCGGCGGAATGGCGACCAGCATCAGCGTCTGGTTAAGCACCGAGACGAAGGCGCCAGCGATCAGTATGACGACAATCAGCGTCCGGTTGTAGGCGGGTATGTCATCGCTGCTTGCTTGTGTTGTGTGTGCGGTCATCGGGTGTCCATATTGTTAACGGTTGCAGCCAGGGTTTCAGGCTACTCAGGCTGTTTCGTTTGCGGCACTCAGTTTGCTGGCCAGCCGGTCGATCACAGACAGGCAGGTGTCGATATCGGTCGGGTCAATGCCCTCGAAGATCTCTTCGCGAACGCTTTCCACCACGGCTTTAATGCGTTCCAGCGAGGGTTTGGCACGCGGGGTCAGATGAATCGACTTACAGCGTTTGTCGCCGTTCTGTGACCGCCGCTCGACCAGACGTTCGTTTTCCAGCCAATCCAGGCTGCGCACCAGCGTCGGCCCCTGAACGCCCAGTAATTCAGCCAGTTCTTTCTGATGCATCGGATGCTCGGCTTTGTGCAGGGCCAGCAACAGGCGCCAGCGCGATTCGGTCAGGCCGTGTGGTGACAGACGACGGTCTACTTCAGCCCGCCACAGCCGGGCTGTTTGCCCCAGGCGATACCCCAGTCTTTCGCGGTTGTGTTTGAGATCGGTCATCAGCGACAACGGTTTCAACATGAGGGGGCCATCATACGCCCATTTAGATAGATAGCTACCTATCTATTGCAGCAAAGTGTTACCACGCCGCGCTTCTCACCCGGTGTTACACCCCGTTGGACTCTTTTTATTTCAATTGTTTCAGCCCGCACCGCCTGCCTGAAATATTTCATTAGTCTGGCTCCGTAGAGTGACTCGTTAAGGCGGCCAACCCCTGGCTGGCCTGAGCAACGATCGCAACGGATCACTCAATTAAAAACAACAAGAGGCAGGACAACATGAAGGCATCACTCAAAACACTGACCCTGGCCATGGGCCTGAGCGTCGCGTCCGGCGCAGCGATGGCCGACGACATCCTGATCGGCCTGATCACCAAGACCAACACCAACCCCTTCTTCGTTAAAATGAAAGAAGGCGCCGAGGCGCAGGCTGCCCGGCACGGCAACGTTGAGCTGCGCTCCTTTGCCGGCCGGTTCGATGGCGATAACGACTCTCAGGTGCAGGCCATTGAGAACCTGATCTCGGCCGGTGCCAAGGGCATTCTGATTACTCCGAACGATTCAGAAGCCATCGTACCGGCGGTACAGCAAGCCCGTGACGCCGGTATCGTGGTCATCGCGCTGGATACGCCGCTGTCGCCTGCCAACTCAGCCGACGCAACCTTTGCGACTGACAACTTCAAGGCCGGCGAACTGATTGGCCAGTGGGCCCGTGCGCAGGCCGGTGATCCGGACGACGCCAAAATCGCCCTGTTGGATTTGAATTCCTCTGAAATCTCCGTCGATGTTGCGCGCAACCAGGGCTTTTTGCAGGGCTTCGGCATCGATCTGAACGACCCGCAAGACATCGGCGATGAAGACGACGACCGCATTGTTGGCAACGACGTGACCCAGGGTTCCGAGGAAGGCGGCCGCCGAGCGATGGAAAACCTGCTGCAACGCGACCCGAGTTTGAACCTGGTGTACACCATCAACGAACCGGCGGCGGCCGGTGCCTATGAAGCGCTGAAAGCCGTCGGCCTTGCCGATCAGGTGAAGATCGTATCGGTCGATGGCGGTTGCCCGGGTGTTGAAAATGTCGCTGCCGGTGTGATCGGCGCTACCTCCATGCAGTTTCCGCTGAAAATGGCCTCCCTGGGTGTGGATGCGATTGTCACCTACGCCGAAAGCGGTGTGAAACCGGGCGCGACGCCGGGGCTCGATTTCTTCAACACCGGTGTGACCCTGGTGACCGATCACCCGGTTGACGGCATCGATTCCATCTCGTCCGAAGACGCACTGACCCAGTGCTGGGGCTGATGCCGGCCGGCGCAGCATTCATGAAATAAACCGCGCAGACCGCGTCGTCGCACCCCGATGGCGCGGTCGCCGGGAGGCGTTATGACTGAACACACCAACCAAGGCTCCCAGCCACCCAGCTCTCAGGCCGACCACGAACGGGTTACCGAATCGGTGGGTGGCTCCATTGCGATGCGCAGCGACGAAGTGCTCGACTGGCCGCGGCGCATCCACCGCTTCTTCCACGCCAACCCCACGGCGGCGCCGGCCATTGTGCTGATCGCCGCGGTTCTGGCGTTTTCCCTGATCGCCGGGGAGCGTTTTCTGACGCCCTTTAACCTCTCGCTGGTGTTGCAACAGGTCACCATCATCGGTGCGCTGGGCGTGGCCCAAACCCTGATCATCATGACCATGGGCATCGACCTGAGTGTGGGCGCCATCATGGTGTTGTCGAGTGTGGTCATGGGCCGGCTGGCGGTCGATTTCGGCTTGCCGCCGTCGATGGCGCTGGTGCTCGGCCTGGTGTGCGGTGCCGCGTGCGGGGCCATCAACGGCACGCTGGTGACGCGCATTAAACTGCCGCCCTTTATTGTGACGCTGGGCACCTGGAACATCTTTTTCTCGCTGAATCTCTGGTATTCCAATAGCCAGACCATTCGCTCGCAAGACATCGAATCCATTGCGCCCCTGCTGCAGTGGGCCGGTAACTCTTTCACTCTGTTTGGTGCGCGCATCACCTTCGGCTCGCTGATGATGATCGCCCTGGTCGGGCTGGTCTGGTATGCCCTGAACTGGACGGCCTGGGGGCGGCACGTCTACGCCACCGGCGACGACAAAGACGCCGCCGAACTGGCGGGTATTCGCACCCAGCGTGTGCTTATGTCTGTTTACGTGGTCGCCGGCATTATTTGCGGTCTGGCCGCCTGGCTGATGATCGGTCGCATCGGGTCGGTCAGCCCGCAGGTGGGTACCATGTCGAACCTCGACAGCATTACTGCGGTGGTGATTGGTGGCACCTCCCTGTTTGGCGGGCGCGGTTCCATCGTCGGCACGCTGATTGGCGCTTTGGTGGTGGGCATATTTCGCAATGGCCTGGCGCTGGCCGGGGTCGATGTGCTCTGGCAGGAATTCACCGTCGGCCTGCTGATTCTGGTGGCCGTGGGCATCGATCAATGGATACGGAGGGCTTCCGCATGAGTCAGCAAACCCCGGTTTTACAGGCCAAGGGCCTGATCAAACGCTTCGGTCGAGTGACCGCGCTCGATGGCGCCGACTTCGAACTCTACCCCGGTGAAGTGCTGGCGGTGATCGGCGACAACGGCGCCGGCAAGTCATCGCTGATCAAGGCGCTCTCCGGCGCTCTGGTGCCGGATGCCGGTGACATCCGCATGAACGGCGAGATCGTTCAGTTCAAGAACCCCATGCACGCGCGTAGCCTGGGCATCGAAACCGTCTACCAGACGCTGGCGGTGTCACCGGCGCTGGGCATTGCCGATAACCTCTTTCTGGGGCGCGAGTTGCGTAAACCGGGCATACTCGGGTCGGTGTTCCGCATGCTCGATAAAGCCGAGATGCGTCGGCAGGCCACCGAGCAATTGAGCCAACTGGGCCTGCTGACCATCCAGAACATCAACCAGGCCGTGGAAACACTCTCGGGTGGGCAACGCCAGGGGGTAGCAGTGGCGCGATCGGCTGCCTTTGGCAGCCAGGTGGTGATTCTCGATGAGCCAACAGCGGCGCTGGGCGTGAAAGAATCGCGCCGGGTGCTTAACCTGATTCGCGATGTGCGTGACCGGGGTTTGCCTGTGGTGCTGATCAGCCATAACATGCCGCATGTGTTTGAAGTGGCCGACCGCATTCACATACACCGCCTGGGCAAACGCGCCGCCGTGATCACACCGGATAGCCACAGCATGGCCGATGCCGTGGGCATCATGACCGGTGCCGTAGAAGTCGATGCCGCCTGAGGGCGGCTTACCCACCCGCCATGAGGAGTAAGAAGATGAAACGCACGCTGGTTACGGTGCTGTGCCTCACGAGCTTCTGGCTGGCGGGTGCCTCGGCGGTTCGGGCCGATACCTTACGGGTGGGCGTCAGCCTGGCGGACTTGGGCAACCCCTTTTTCTACGCCCTGGCGCAGCACCTGCAAGATGCCGCGAACGAACAATCGTCGGAACCGGTCGAGATGACGGTGGTCTCCAGCGCTTATGATCTGCAGCGTCAGCAGGCGCAGATTCAGCGGTTTATTGATGACCGGGTCGATATTATTTTGCTGTCAGCGGCCGATTCCATGGGCATCGAGCCGGCTATTCACCAAGCTCGCCAGGCAGGCATTACCGTAACGGCTGTCGACATCGATGCTCAGGGCGCGGACCTGAGTGTCACCACCGATAACGTTCAGGCGGGAATGGTGGCGTGCCGGTATCTGGCCGAGCGCATGGGCAACAAGGGTGATCTGGGTATCATCAACGGCGCCAGTGTTTCGTCGGTCACCGATCGGGTGGCCGGGTGCCGGGCCGTCCTGCAGGATTACCCCGAGATCCGCCTGGTCAGCGACCGGTTCAATGCCGGTGGCACCTTCGGTGGCGGGCTGGAAGCCATGACGTTTTTGTTGAGCCAGCACCCGGGCATCAACGGCGTTTTCGCCATTAACGACCCCAGCGCCCTGGGCGCCGCCGAAGCGGCCACGTTGGCGGGGCGAAACGGTATTCTGATCACCTCGGTCGATGGCTCCAGCGAAGTACTGGCAGCCCTGGCCGGCAACCACCCGAACCTGATTGGCACGGCGGCACAGTCTCCCGAAGAGATGGCGCGAAGGGCAATGGAAGTGAGCCTGGCGCACCGGGAAAACCGGTTGCAAAGCCCGCGCAGTATCCGGATTCCAACGCATTTGATCAGTCGGGAAACCCTGTCGGAAATACCCTGACTCCGTCCTCCCAAAGAACGGCATTCCAGAGGAATTAATCGGTTTACAGTATTCGAACATGAACAGCGATTTATGTTTTCTGTTCTGGGCAGTCTCTTAATAACTCCCCTTGGGGAAGTTGTTCAGAGGCTCCCTGTTGTATCGAACAGCACCACGAAACGAATACAAACCGATGGGAATCCTCAGCATGACAACAACAATGAAAGGTCTGAGCCTGATGGCCGCCAGTGGGTTACTGGTGGCACTGGGAGGTTGTAACGACGACAGCAATAACCCACCCGATACAGCGAATCCGCCCGTGCTGAATGCGCTGCCGGCGGCGATCAGCGGTACCGTCATCCAACGCAGTTACGACGGTGTCAGCAATGACTTGCTAACCGCAGGCCTCGGTGCCGATGGTTTGGGAAGCGCGACCGCTCCGGTGATTGCCGATGCCTTGAATCCGACGGTCGATGAGCTGCGCAAACGGGCCATTCATGGCAACTACCGGGCCCTGGTGCCAACCGCTGCCGGCAGTGGTTATGGTGAATTTTTCGGGCCAACGGTGGGAACCACCAGCACAACGGGCATGATCGCCGGTGAAGAGTGGCTGGCCCAGGCGGAGCTGGCGAGCGGTGCCCGGGTAACGGTGATGGTACAGGTGCCCGATAGCTTCGACGCCGGCAATGCCTGCATGGTGACCGCGCCCAGTTCCGGTTCGCGTGGCATTTATGGTGCCATCGGCACGGCCGGGGAATGGGGCCTGAAGCGCGGCTGTGCCGTGGTTTATACCGATAAAGGCACGGGCACCGGTGCGCATAACCTGACTGAAAATCGAACCCAGAACCTTGAAGGCCAACTGGTTGCCGCTGGCGACGCCGGTGCGTTGTTCCAGGCCGACCTGACCGACCAGGAACGCTCTGATTTTCTGGCTGACACACCAGACCGCTTTGCGTTCAAGCACGCCCACTCAGAGCAAAACCCCGAAGCCAGTTGGGGCGCCAGTGTTCTGGAGTCTGTGCGGTTCGGTTTCTACGTCATCAATGAATTGCACGGCAGCGAGAACGACAGTAATCAGAAACTCGTTACCCTGAAGCCCGCTAATACACTGGTCATTGCCTCCAGCGTTTCCAACGGCGGCGGTGCTTCTGTACTGGCAGCCGAGCAGGATACCGAAGGGCTGATCGATGGCGTGGCGGTGTCCGAGCCCAATGTGAACCCCGAAGCTTCCGGCAGTTTCAGTATTCAACAGGGCAGCGCGACCGCCATTACCGAACACAGCCGCAGCCTGCTCGATTACACCACGGCGCTGGCGGTGTATCAGGGTTGCGCCAACCTGGCCCCCAACATTCGCGACAGTGCGTCCCTGAATGCTTTTTTCAACGACTTCGACATTAACGAAAATACCTGTTCAGCCCTGGCCGCCAAGGGTCTGGTTTCCGGTGCCGATGTGGATGCCCGGGCCGAGCATGCGCTGTCGATCCTGAACGATGAATTTGCCATTCAGGCCGAACAGAACCTGGTGCAGCCGGGTAACTACGGCATCAATGTACCGCAAGGTATTGCTGTGACGTACGCCAATGCCTACGGCCAGTTCAGCGTGGCAGATAACCTCTGTAGTTTCAGTTTCGGCGCAACCAGCGCATACGAGTCGGGTGTGTTAAGTGAAGCACAGGAGCGGGTCCTCTTTGCCAGCAGCAACGGCATTCCACCGACCGGCGGTGTCAATGTTATCTACAACGATGCCGCAGGCGTTCCCACCCTGATGAGCGCCGCGACGTCGCCCAGCAGCAGCTTGCAGGACTACGCACTCGACGGCTTCCTGTGCCTGCGCGGGCTGGCAACCGGGGTTGATCCGGAGACTGGCGATGAGTTGACGGGCGAGGCGTTGGCGCAATCGGAGCGGGTTCAGGCGGGTATTGAAGCGATACGGGCAAGCGGTAACCTGCAGGGTAAGCCAGCGGTATTTGTCACCCCGCGCAACGATCAGATACTGCCGATCAACCACACCTCACGGCCTTACTACGCGCTGAACCAGACAATAGAAGGCGATGCCAGCCAGTTGCATTACTATGAGGTACTAAACGCCCAGCATCTGGACATTTTGAACGACTTTGCGGGCTTTAATGAGCGCTACATTCCGATGCATCATTATTTGTTCGAAGCGCTGGATCTGATGTACGCCCATCTCGATGAAGGCACAGCGTTGCCGCCGAGCCAGGTGGTTAGAACCACACCCCGTGGCGCCGGTGCCCCCGCGATTACAGCGGCAAACCTGCCGGATATCGCAGCCGAGCCGGCAGCTGCAGACCGCATCGAATTCGACGCTTCGGTGCTGTCCATTCCGGACTGAGTAGCGCTAGCGCTGCCCCGCCATTCCGTCATGACGGAGGGTTGGGCAGCCTTCAGCTCTGCCGCCGCTGTTCCCAGGCAAGCTTGATGGTTTCGAGCTGCTCGTTGTCTTGCAGCAGGGAGAAGAAAGATTGTTTGGGCATCTCCAGTTCGCCGAGATGCGCCCGGTCCCAGTCGACCCAGGTCAGGCCTTTGCTGATCTGGTGCGCATGGTGTACGCCTTCTTCGAAGCTGTAGCTGGTCATGCCATCCTCAGTAAGCTGAGTAATGCCCCGCACTTCCAGCCGGCCCAGCGTTAACTGGTTGCCCGACTCCATGACCACGACAAAATCCCCGGCGCGCATTTGCAGCAGCGACCACAGTAGCGTCGGTACGCCACTGAGCGAGCTGGCGGTTTCGGTCCAGCGTTTGTCACGCGCGTAGGCAAGATTGCCCCGCACCTGCACCAGGGTTTTGAACTGACGTTCCCAGCCGGGTTTGTCTTTAAGGTACTTTTCCAGGGAGCCGATTTCGGCCCATCCCAGGGCGACACATTGACGGCGCTTGAGCTCGTCGTAACTGCAATGCACGCTAGAGGTGATTAACCACCAGAGATTCATAGGCGTGATCCTAGGGTTATTTTTTATTGTTCCCAGGCAAAAACAGCATAAATGCCTGCATGGAGGAAACCATGCACCTAACTGCGTTTTGATGCAATAGCAACCTGTAAAGAGCCTGCCCATTGGTCGCAGACAGACACAAAAACGCCCGGCTAACCGGGCGTTAAGTCAAAGTCTTGGCGCAGACATCGCCTTAGGCGGTGGTCATGTCTTTCAGCTTTTTCAGCGGACGCACTTTTACGGCGGTGCTGGCTGGCTTGGCAGCGATCATGATTTCTTCGCCGGTGAACGGGTTCACACCCGGGCGTGCCTTGCGGGCCGGTTTTTTGACTGACTGTATTTTCATCAGGCCGGGCAATACGAATTCGCCGCACGCGCGTTTTTTCAGGTGACGTTCCATCAGATCCGACAGTTCGTCGAGCACAGCCTGTACGTCTTTTTTGGTCAGCTCTGTGTTTTCGGCAATCTCGGTGACGATTTGAGTCTTGGTGTAGCGTTCTTTGATGGCAGTGGCTTTTTTAACCATGAATGCATCCTGATTGGTTATCGGTAAAGGTGATGAATGACGCTGGGTCATTGAAGCTGAGGCTCACCGAGCCCTTGGCTGGAGCAAGACTTTAGCGCATTGCAGGAGCATTGAATACGCCGAACCTGGCTGTTTTTACCGGTTTTTTGCCTGTTAATCGCCTTTGAGGTGAAAAACGGCAGAGAATTGTGAAGCGGGTTGGGATGGGCGGCCAGCCCGGTCGCGATGTGATCAGTCCAACCCGGCTTACGTGAAGCCGGTTGCGACCGGTGATCGGGACCGGGCTGGCCATAGCTCGACTGTCGGTGAGCGACGCCCGGTTGTCGAGGGTTTTTTGGCACAAAACGCTGCTACTTTAGTCGGATTGTTGACTTGCAAGACTTAATACGGCAACGCCGGGTTACATTCCTGGACTGATTTTCAGGGTAATCGCTGCTATTGTTGTAGCCGTTTTCAGGTTTCATTTAACCGGGAAGCAGGGAAGTCTGTACAGCCCGAACACGGCGTTTGGAAAATGAACCCGGCCGGGCTGGAATGGAGCAATACTTGTTCAATGGAGAATCCGAACACTATGTGCGCAGTGTTAACCCGTGCGTTTTCCGTTGGGAACGGTGACGAGACTGGCTGTTTATGAAAGAGCCGTCACGCCCCATTTCACAGGATGCTGAGCCCTTGTGGGAACATCAGGCGAGGATACACCCGGCTGAATTGCTGGTCGGGCATTTTGTGGCGCGCATGGATCGCGACTGGAGTGAATCGCCCTTTTTGATGCAGGGCGTGATGATTGAAACCCCCGAGAACAAAGCCTGGTTCGAACGCCATTGCGCCTGGGTGGTGGTCGATTTGAACCGCAGCCTGCGCAAGGTACTCGCGCCCCGACGCCCGCCGTCGATCAGTCCGGGCAAACCGCTGACGGCCTCGCTGAATGTGACGGCTGCGGCCAGCAATGCCAAACACCCGATCAACCGGTTGCGTCATACCCGGGTCACCCAGCCGGCCATGAAAGCAGCGCTGCGCGGTTACGTTGGGCTCGACCAACAAGCACGCCGGTTGATTCACACCATCACCCGGGGTGGGCCACTCGATGTTACGGCGGCGAAAAGTGCCGTCTCGGCACTGGCCACCACGCTCGATAAAAATCTCTCCGCGCTGGTTTGGCTGACGCGCATCAAGCAGCAAGACAATTACACCGCCCAGCATTGCATCAACGTCGCAATTTTATCGATGGGTCTGGCTCGCGCGCTGGAGTGGGATGACAAAGACGTCGAACATGCTGGCCTTGCTGGCTTGCTGCACGACCTGGGCAAAATGCGGGTTGATTACGATATTCTGAACAAGCCCGGTCGACTCACCCCGGAAGAATTCGATCATCTAAAACGGCATTCGCAGCTGGGCTACGATTTGCTTAAAACCGACAAGGACGTGCCGGCCGATGTGGCTGTCGCTGTACTCGAACACCATGAACGGCCGGATGGCCGCGGCTACCCGAACGGGAAAAAAGCCGGCGAATACGGTGCCATGGCCGCCCTGGTTGCGGTGGTCGATGCCTACGATGCCATCACCTCGCATCGTGTTTACGATGCCGCCCGTTCCCACCACGAAGCCCTGAGCATTCTCTGGCAGCAACGCGAAACCCAATTCGAAGGCACAGTGGTTGAAGCCTTTATTCAATTCATGGGCTGGGTCACCCCGGGCACTCTGGTGCGCATGACCGACGACTCCATTGCCGTGGTACTTCAGGCCCGTATGGGCCAGCGCCTGTTACCCGTGGTGCAGATCCTGCTTCCCAACGACACCGGCTACCTGCTTGGGCCACGCATCGATCTGGCCAAACTGACCCCCGAAGAAGACCAGGTGCCGCTGCGCATCTCCAAGGTGTTGCCGGATGGTGCCGAAGGTGTCGACTTGCAGAGTCTGTCGCTCAGTATGTTGTAGCTGGGGTTTCAAGTTTCGGAGTTCGAATGAGCCGCGTCGCCATGAGTCCGCAACGGATGGCAGGGCCGCCTCTGCGGGGGCGCTGTGAATACGTCCATGTAAGCTTAACTTCGGCATCCATGCCTCAGATACCCCCGCAGAGGCGGCCCTACCACCCGTCGCTAATCGTATGCGAACTCCGAAACTTGAGCCAGGTGGTTTAATGAAGCACCTTGTCTTCAACGTACGGCTGCCAATGCACTGACTCCAGTCGCCCCCCGCGTAAAATCACCCAGCCCAGAAACCGCCGGTCTCCTACCGTACTGAATTCAAACTGATACATGCGCTGAAAGGCGATGATGCTCTCGGTCGATCGGGCGAGGCGCATGCGGCGCAGGTAAATGCTGTCGTCGAGCATTTGTACGCCTTCTTTCTTGGCCGCGCGACGGGCATGGTGCAGGGCAATCTGGCGCAGGCCGAGGTGGTGCCAGATCCAGGCGCCAGCGATGATCACAACCAACAGGATCAGTAGGGATTTGCCGTCCACAGGGGTCTCTTCACATGAGGGTGTGGGCGTCAGTATACGGCATCGGCAACGGGGTTGCTCAATTGCGGTTTAGCCGCTCAGGTGGCGGTAGCGACGCTCGGGCCTGCCCACGGTGCCGTAATTTACCTCGGCACTCAATTCGCCGGTACTGACCATGAATTCCAGGTAACGCCGGGCCGTGGTGCGCGAAGCGCCAATGCGCTGGCCAACGGCGTCGGCACTCCAGTCGCCGGTTTCCACCACGTGGCGAATCTTGTCGAGGGTTAGCGCATCGATGCCTTTGGGTAACCGCACCGATTCATCGACCGGGGTTTCCGCGTGGCCTCTGGGCAAGAGTAAATCGACTTCCTTTTGCGCCACATTGTGCAGGCTATCGAGCGTATCCAGATGGGCGCGAAAATGGTTCAGGGCCTCTTCCAGGCGTTCGTACACCAGGGGTTTCAGAATGTAGTCGAACACGCCGCCGTGCAGTGCGCTGCGTACTGTGTTTACCTCGCGCGCGGCGGTGATCAGAATAATGTCGGTGTGGCTGTTGCTGGCGCGCAGTTCGCGCAGCAGCGCCAGGCCATTGCCGTCCGGGAAGTGAACATCGAGCAAGACGAGGTCGGGCGTTAGCACATCGATCTGGTCGCGGGCATCCGCCAGGGTATGCGCAATGCCAACCAGTTCAATCGCGTCCATGCGCTCGATAAAGCGGCGCTGAATTTCGGCGACTTGACGGTCGTCTTCGGCAATCAACAGTCGGATCGTTCTCATTGCGCGGCTCCCGCCGGGTTAATGGGTTGCTTGGGCAAATACAGTGTAAACCGGCTGCCGCCGGCTGCCAGATTTTCGACCGTGACCGACCCGCCCCAACGTTCAACAAACTGACGTACCAGATACAGGCCAAAGCCGTGGCCGCTGTCCGGTTTGCTGGTGACGCCTTTTTCAAACATTCGCGCTTCCTCTTCCGTACTGATGCCTGGGCCCTGGTCTTCCACTTCAAAAATCAGGTCCAGGCCGAGATCCGTCATGCTCAGTTGCACCTGGCCGCCTTCGCCACGGTGACGGCGCGTGGCTTCGAGTGCGTTATCAATCAGGTTGCCGAGCACGCTGACCAGCTGGTCTCTTGGCAATTGGACGGGCACGTCGGCCATGTGGCTGTCCGGGTCAATCACCAGGGTCTGTCCCATTTCCCGGGCGCGGTTGTATTTGCCGAGAATGCAGCCGGCCAATACCGGATCGGGCACGGCATCGAGCAGCAAGTGAATCAGCGTTTGGTGGTCGTGCACTTCACTGCCGATTAACGCCATGGCCTGCTCGGTGGCGCCAATTTGAATGAGCCCGGCAATGGTGTGCAGCTTGTTCGAATATTCGTGCGTCTGACTGCGCAGCGTATCCGCATATTGCTGAATGCGGGTGAGCTGGCGGCTGATCTGATCGAGCTCGTCGCGCAGCCGGAAACTCGACACAACACCGATGATGTTGGCACCCTGTTTCACCGGCAGCCGGTTCACGATCATGTGCCGTCCCTGCAGCCAGATTTCCTGGTCGAACTCCGGCTCGCCCCGTTCCAGAGCGGCCATTAAACCGCTGTCGGGCAGTACTTCGGCAATGGGCCGACCGGCCAGGGGTTTATCCGATTCCAGCCCCAGGCTATCGACTGCGGTGCGGTTAATGGTGGTGATAATGCCTTCCCGGTTCACCGCGATAATCCCTTCGCGCACCGACTGAAGCGTCGCGTCACGCTCTTCGAACAGCCGGGCAATCTGCTCCGGTTCCAGGCCAAAGATCGCCCGTTTGAACCGCCCGGCAATAATAATGGCCACCGCCACACTGCCGACCAACATGACGGCCATAACCAGATACAGCACCAGGTTGTAACGGGCAATGGTGGAACGCACCTGGTCCAGTGAATAACCGACCGAGACAATGCCGATGATGTCTTCGCCGACCATATCGTATATGGGCGCTTTGCCACGCATCGACAGCCCCAGGCTGCCTAGCGCCTTGTTGACATAGCCCTGGCCATCGATCAGCGCGATGGAGCCGTCGTCGCCATCGTCGTCTGCCATAGAGTAGCCCAGTCGTTCCGGGTTCGGGTGCGCCAGCCGAATGCTGTTGTGATCCCCAATCACGATGAACAGGGCATCGTTGGTGTTGGCCAGTTTTTGACTGAGCTGGTTCAACGACTCGACATCTCGCATCTGCACGCCGCGAATAATATCCGGCGTGGCGGCGATGGTTTTGGCCACGTTCAGGGCACGCTGGCCAATTTGTTCATCCAGCGAGGCGCTCAGGTAGTACCAGGCAAAGCCGCCAATGATGCCGGTTTGAATGGCACTGACCAGACCCAGCACCAGAATCATTCGGGTCTTGAGTTTCAGACGTTTAAACACGAGAGGGGGTTCTGCCTGCGTTTCTGCCAGTGATTGCGCGTCGTCGTTCCCGGTGCAGCCGAAAACGGTGCTTTTTATAGTCACGCTAGCCTAACTGAGCGGACGTCTGATTTCGCGTGTTCTTTATGAACAAAACGCCCTTTAAGTGCGTTAAAGGCATTACGCCCACAATCTGGTCAATAAACACCCACACGCCTAGCCTCTGCTTCGAACCGGAACAACACACCTCGTGTGTTCGGGAATCACAGTAGAAATACAACAACAAAAGCAGAGGAAGACCATCATGAAATTCAAGCAATCCTTGTCTTTGCTGGCCGCTGCGGCGTTCAGCGTATCCGCTATGGCCTGGGAACCCAGTGGCCGAGTTGAATGCATTGCCCCGGCTGATCCGGGCGGCGGCTGGGACTTCACCTGTCGCAGTGTGGGTAACGTGCTGGAAGAGCTGGGCATGGTAACTGGCTCGGTACAGACCACCAACATGGCCGGTGCTGGTGGTGGCGTTGCCTTTGCTCATACCATCAGTAAGCGTAACAGCGACGACAAACTCCTGGTCGCCGCTTCGACCGCAACCACCACCCGACTGGCGCAACAGCAATTTCCGGGCATGAACGCCGGCATGGTGAAATGGGTCGGTGCCCTGGGTGCGGATTACGGCATCATCGCCGTCAGTCAGGATTCCGACTATGAAAACCTGAACGACCTGATGGATGCGGTTAAAGCCGACCCACGCAGCGTTAAGTTCGCCGGTGGCAGCGCCAACGGCGGCTGGGACCACCTGAAAGTGCTGATTGCCGCCAAAGCCGCCGGTGCCAGTTCCTTGCCGAGCATTCCTTACCTGTCGTACAACAACGGCGGCGAAGCCATGACGCAGGTTATCGGTGGCCATGTGGATGCCTTTACCGGCGACATCTCTGAAGCCACGGGCTTTATCGACTCGGGAGACCTGCGCGTACTGGCCGTGCTGGCGGAAGACCGCTTGCCGGGCAAGTTCGACAATATCCCGACCGCACGTGAACAGGGTATCGATGCTCTGGGCCCGAACTGGCGCGGTTTCTACATGCCGGCTGATGCCGACGACGAGGCCAAGGAATACTGGGTAAATGCCATCGATGAGCTGTATGCCAGCGATGAGTGGAAAGCGGTCATGGCCCGCAATGGCCTGATTCCCTTCCACCCGCCTGCGGATGAGTTCGAAGCCTTTGTTACCCAGCAAGTGGCCGATATTGAAACCCTGTCTCGTGAAATAGGGCTGCTGAGATGACCTCGTTTGGAGACCGCTTTCTGGGTCTCGCCCTGTTCGTCCTGGCCGTCTCGTACGGCTGGGTCGCACAGCAGTGGCCGCCGCCGTTTGGCGGCCACGAGGCCGTCGGCCCCGAGACCTTCCCGACTATTCTGGCCTTCATACTGGCCGGTTCGAGCCTGTACCTGATGTTCAAGCCCGACCCCGATGCACACTGGCCCATGGGCCGCACCGCCGCCGAACTGGTGGGCGCCATGGTCATACTGGTGTTGTACGCCTTCGTGCTCGAAACACTGGGTTTTGTGATTGCCACAACCCTGGCCGTGGGCACCCTGTGCTGGCGCATGGGCGCGAAGCCGAGAGCGGCGTTCCTGGTTGGTGTGATCAGCGCGGTATCGGTGTTCCTGTTGTTCAACAACCTACTCGAATTGAGCCTGCCTGGTGGCTTGCTGGAGTTTGACTGATGGAAACCCTGCAATTCTTGATGGAAGGCTTCGCCGTTGCGCTGACACCCACCAACCTGATGTTGGCCTTGTGTGGCGCATTCCTGGGCACCCTGATCGGCGCGCTGCCGGGCCTGGGCCCAGCCAATGGCGTTGCCATTCTTATTCCGCTGGCATTCACCCTGGGGTTACCACCAGAGTCCGCCATGATTCTGCTCACCTCGGTATACGCTGGCGCTATGTACGGCGGCCGTATTTCATCGATTCTGCTCAACATCCCCGGCGACGAACCGGCGATGATGACCTGCCTCGACGGCTACCCCATGGCCAAAAACGGCAAGGCCGCTGAAGCACTGGCCGTTTCCGCCATTGCCTCCTTTATTGGTGGTTTAATTGGTACCTTGGGTCTGATCCTGCTGGCCCCGGTACTGGCCCGATTTGCCCTGACCTTCGGCCCAGCGGAATACTTCGCCCTGTTCGTGCTGGCCTTTGCCACCCTGGGCGGCATTACCGGTAAGAATCCGATGAAAACCGTGGTGGCCGCCACGCTCGGCATCATGATCTCGACCGTCGGCATCGACATTTCCACGGGCACTCAGCGCTACACCTTTGGCGTGCTGGAACTGTACGAAGGCATCGACTTTATTCTGGCCATTGTGGGCCTGTTTGCCATCTCCGAGTTACTGCTGTTCATTGAAGAACGTGCCGGCAAAGGCCGGGCGCTGATTCAGGTGGGCAAGCTGAAACTGAGTATGAAAGACATCTACAGCATTCTGCCGACAACCTTTCGCGGTGGCATTCTGGGCTTTGTGGCGGGTGTATTGCCCGGTGCCGGTGCCTCCCTGGGCAGCTTCATCAGCTATACCCTCGAGAAGAAAGTGCTCGGCAAGAAGGGCCGCTTTGGCGAAGGCGACATGCGCGGCGTAGCCGCCCCAGAAGCCGGCAACAACGGCGCCTCCTCCGGTGCGCTGGTGCCCATGCTGACCCTGGGCGTACCGGGCAGCGGCACCACGGCCGTGCTGCTGGCGATGCTGATTTCCCTCAACATCACCCCCGGCCCGCTGATGTTCACCCAGAACGCCGACATCGTGTGGGGCGTGATTGCCGCCCTGCTGATTGGCAACCTGCTGTTGCTGGTGCTGAACATTCCAATGATTGGCGTGTTCGTGAAGGTACTTTCGGTACCGCCGATGTACCTGCTGCCTATGGTGACGATGATTGCCTTTGTAGGCATCTACTCGATCAGCCACAGCACCTTCGACCTGTATTTTATGGTCGCCTTTGGGGTAGCGGGGTACATATTGCGCAAGCTCGAGATGCCGCTGGTGCCGATTATTCTGGGCATGTTGCTCGGCCCCGAAATGGAGAAAAACCTCGGCCACGCCATGATCATCTCCGATGGCGACTGGGGCATTCTTTGGGGGACACCGCTGGCGGTAGGCTTGTGGCTAGTGGCCGGGCTGGGGCTGATATTGCCTTACCTGATTGGCCCCATTTTGCGCCACCGTATGCGCAACGCCATTAAAGAAGACGCAGTAAGCGACTAAACACGATTCAAACGTGCTGGTAGCAGACCTTTTGGGCCGTTGGAGCAATCCGCGGCCTTTTTTTGCTTTTAAGACGACGGGAGAGACTGAAAAACAGCGTCAAAAACCCGGCTGGACGCCCGATACAAAATATTACCACCTGACAGAACATTTCCCTTGTCAATGATAATCCTTCGCATTAGTATTCTGTTAACGACACAACAGGCACAGAGCAAACCGATATGTACGTATGCTTATGCAAAGGCGTGACCGACAGAGACATCGAAGAACAAGCGATTCAGGGCGCTGACTACAGCGACGTGCGTCGTGAGTTGGGTGTAGCGACCGACTGCGGTGCCTGCGGCCAGCTGTGCAAATCCCTGTTGCGTCAATACGAAGCCGACGCCGTCGCCAACGTAGAGTTCAGCGCAGCCTAGGCAGGCTGCGTTACCGCCTTTCTGTTAAAACCCTTCCCTCGCGTTACAAAATTACGAAAAATACCACTGAGAAGAAGTGCAGTACGCTGCCGGCCAGCACGAACAGATGCCAGATAGCGTGGTTGAACGGCCAACTCTTACGCATGTAAAACACCACACCCAGGGTGTAAGACAAACCGCCCGCCACTAGCAGCCACAGCCCGGTGGTCGGCAACGCCTCCAGCAGCGGTTTCATCGCCAGCACCACCGACCAGCCCATCACCAGGTACAACGCCACCATCAGCCCGTGAAAACGGCGCAGCTGAGTCAGATGCACCACCGTGCCAAACAGTGTTAACCCCCAAACAATGCCAAACAACGTCCAGCCCCAGGGCCCGCGCAGGGTAACCAGGGTGAACGGCGTATAGGTGCCGGCAATGAGGTACAGAATGGCGATGTGATCGAGCCGCTGCATGATGCTGCGAATGCGCGGGCTCTGAATGGCGTGGTACAGCGTAGAGGCGCTGTACAGCATGATCAGCGTGGCGCCGAATATGGCCGTGCTGACGATGTGCCAGGCATCACCGTGCAGGGCCGACAACACCACCATGACCACCAGGCCGGCGATAGAGAGCATGGCACCGAGGCCGTGGGTGAGGCTGTTGGCCCATTCTTCAAGTTTGGTATAGCGGGGTAGTTCCATCGAACTGGACACGTTTGGTTTCCTGAGAAAAGCAATGCAATGAGTATAGGTGTTATGGCAAAGATGATGCGGCCGAACCATGACTCTGCAATGACAAAGCCAGCATTAAGGCGGGCGGGGCAACAATACCGCTCTGGGGCGAGCACCTGTGTCGGCCCATCATAAACCGGGCCGGTGCCGAAAGGTGGGAAAAGGGTTTATAAACTGGCCCCAGGCTGCAACAATAGCCAAAATGTAATAAAACAACATAATCCCTCCCGGCCCGTTTTCCCCAAAACCCGGGAGCCCAACCCCCGAGATCGCAGCACTATGAAGCCCATTCTCTGTTTTGGCGAATTACTGATCGACTTTCTGAACTTCAACACCGCACACGAAGGCGGCTTCGCCCTGCCAGAGTTTCGGCAATACCCCGGCGGCGCTCCGGCCAACGTAGCCGCCGCCGTAGGTCGATTGGGTGCCGCCGCCCGCTTTGTGGGCCAGGTAGGCGACGACCGCTTCGGCCAGTTCCTGACGAACGCCATGAAACAGCTGAACGTAGACATGAGCTACCTGGGCGTACACCCAACCGCCCACACCCCGTTGGCCTATGTCTTCCTGGATGACAGCGGCGAACGCAGCTTCGAATTCCTGCGCCACAACTCCGCCGACGTAGTGATGACCCCCTCCGACCTGCCGAGCGAAGCTTTCGAAGGCGCAGGCACCTTTCACTTCTGCTCCAACACCCTAACCGACGAATACATCGCCGAAACCACCCAGGCCGCCATTACCAAAGCCCGCGCCCAAAACGCCGTGATCAGCTTCGACGTAAACCTGCGCCACAACCTCTGGCCCAACCGTCAGGTAGACCCCGCTATGATCCAGCGCTTCCTGCGCATGGCCGACATCATCAAAGTATCCCGCGAAGAGGCTGACTGGATAGAGGCTAATGGCTTTGCTGTAAGCGACTGGCTGACCACAGCCCAAGCCGTATTCATTACCGACGGCGCCGAAGCCATTGAGATTCAAACCCCCAAAGGCCAATACCGGGTGAGCCCGCCTAAGGTGAAAGCGGTGGATACGACTGCGGGTGGCGATGCCTTTACCGGTGGTTTGCTGCTGGCACTGAATGGGCGTGATTTGGAGGCGTTTGGTGAGAGTGAGTGGGAAGCGGCGACAAGCTTTGCAGCTGCGTGTGGCGCCGTGGCCGTTAGCCGGCCCGGGGCATTACCGGCATTACCAGAGTGGGCCGACGTAAAAGAAGCCTGGCCATTTGGGGAAGCCCCGATATAAACGCTCACCTCCCAACTCTCCCAGTAAGAGGCCAGTCCCCTGGGCGACAGGAAGCAAAATAGAGCTGAGATCATTCCTCCGTTCCCCTCCCAAAGCTCATTAAGGAGCCTCCGGGGAGAGGGGGCGCAAACGACACCTCTGGAAACATAAATACTTGCCAAGTTCGCACCAGAGTGCCATGGTAAACAAACAACTTATTTTTGCCTTGGTGTGCCCTGTAACCGGCCGGGCGGTAGCGAATTTAATCGACGTCCACTGGGCTTATCATTCCTCTTTCATGCAAGCCCACAACGTGGGTATAGATCTGAGTCGTCTCCAACGAAGAATGCCCCAGAATTTCCTGAATATTGCGCAAATCGGTGCCTTGTCGTAGCAACTCCGTGGCGAATGAGTGCCGGAACGTGTGGCAGGTTATGCGTCTGTTGATACCGGATTTGCGCGCAGCAAGCTTAACGGACCGCTGAACCTGCTGTTCACCAATATGATGTCGGCGCTCAACACCACCGCGCGGGTCGATCGAATACTTATCAGCAGGGAATAAGTACTGCCAACCCAGCTCGTAAGGGGCATTTGGGTATTTCCTGGCTAAAGCATCCGGTAAATATACGCTGCCATGGCCAGATTCCAGATCAGAAGCGTGCAGATTTGCTACGTGATCAACCTGCTCTTTAAGCATGGGAGTAAGGCGATTGGGCAGTAAAGATCGCCTTGACTTGCCGCCCTTGGCTTCCTGTATCCAAAGGCCACCATTTTCAAAGTCGACGTCTTTGACTCTAAGACGAACGGCTTCCATAACTCTGAGGCCACTGCCGTACATCAATTGCGCAATCAGGCGGTGCAGCCCGGAAAGGTGAGCAATGACCCGTTTAGCTTCGCCTTGCGATAAGACTGTAGGAAGTTTTCTGGGTTTATTCGCCTGCTTAAAGTCCAGCTCGCCGATTTCCTGTTTCAAAAATTCCCTGAAGAGAAAAACCAGGGCGTTCAAGGCCGTGCGTTGTGTATTGATCGCTGTAAAGCGCTCTATCGCCAGATGGCTTAAGAAGGGCTCTATATCACTGGGTTGCATTTCATCAGGGCTAGTATACCCGTGAAATTTGATGAACCGTTTTATCCACAGGCAATAGGTTTTCTCCGTTCTGTAGGCCAAACCGCGAGAGCGTATGAACACAGTCACCCTGTCCATGAAGCGAGTTGATGTTGAACAAACAGGTTTGGGGACATCCATGGCTAGTTTCCTTTTCACTAGATAGCTGTATAAACATACAGTTACCAGTCATCGATGTTTGAGCATTTGATCACATAACAAGCCTAAGTCGCGACGCTGATATCTGGATATGCCGGGAATATGCGTCGCGTGAGACGCTGATATCGGAAATAGTCGTCTGAAGCGACGGTTTTGTCAGATTTGATATGCGCTTTGAAACGAGTTGAATTATCACGCCTAGCCCGTCGTTGCTGGGTCTTAGCGGTATAGTGTGGTAGGTTTCAAGCTTAATTTACCGAAATCAGCGTCGGAAACGACGATGAATAAACTGTTAGGTGTAATTAACCGGAAAGTTGCGCACGAATAATTTTTTTCTTCAAGACTGGAACTTTAAGAGAAAAGAACACATAATCCCTTCGAATCATATTGGAGGCGGATCATGAAAAGCTGGTTATTTCTTACTGTTTCAATTCTTGGAGAGGTAGTTGCAACATCTGCATTAAAGTCCAGTGAAGGTTTTACGAAGCTCGTACCATCTTTCATCGTAATTGTTGGCTATGGAATTGCATTTTATTTCCTTTCATTGGTCTTGAAGTCTATTCCTATAGGGGTGGCCTATGCAGTTTGGTCTGGCCTTGGCGTAGTATTAGTCACTGCTGTTGCATGGGGGCTTTACGGGCAAAAGATTGATGCATGGGGTTTCGTGGGTATTAGTTTAATAGTTTGCGGTGTATTGGTTTTAAATTTGCTTTCTAAAGCAAGCGTTCATTAAGTGGCACTGGCATCTAACAATCGGCAGCAGGCGGACAGCCTACACTACGCGGTTTTGTGTTACTCGCTGCGCTCAAACATTAACACAAAACCGCTCCGTTACGGCTGCCGCTGTGCCGGGCGTTAAGTGTGTCGAAGCCAAAGCAGTTTGAATGAATTTAGAAAGAGGTAGCCTTTCATGACTACCTCTTGTTGAGAGGTAACTATTTAGCTTGAAGGAATTGAACTACTGATAAAAGGTTGCCATCTGGGTCACGGAACCACGCAACCTTAGAACCATCAGGAGTAGTCAATATACCATTAGATCCATGTGGGAATCCGTCGAATTTTTCAAATACAATGCCACGATCTGACAATGCAACAACAACACTTGTTACATCTGGAACAGAAAACCCCATTACAGTATGTTCAGTTGGCGCCGTTGATGGCACAGGAGAAACCCGTAGGTCACTACCACTTACGTCATAAACTAAAGCGCCTTCGGATCGGTCCTTTATCGAAAGGCCGAGCATGTCAGTATAGAATTTTTCGGCTTTGTCTAGACAGGAGGTTAAGATAATGGTTTGTAATTTCGAATTTGAAAGCATATTTTGCTCCTTAGCTGATTGTTTGTGTGGGAAACCCACAAAATTTTCAATGCCATCAAGAGCGGAGCTGAAATATCTCTAAAAACAGAAAAGCCGCGACAAGCGCGGCTACAAAGAGATGCCATCATATGTATATTTATGGTATGGGTCAAGATAGTAAGAGAGTTCTATACAACATATGCCCGCTCCTTTCGGAAAATGTAGTGCCACTTAACAAAGCGCGGTTGTGTAGGCCCGCAGAACCCCCTTCGCTTTGCTACGGGCGGGCCTCGGACTCGCAAGCTCGCCGCAACGCCGGTCGTTATGCATGAAGGGTAAGGAGTGTTTTCTATGATCGCTTACACAATGGTAGGCACAAATGATCTAAAAAAAGCTAGGAGATTTTATGACTCAGTTTTTTCTGTAATGAATATGGAAATTTGCTGGAATGATGAATCCTCTGTTTCTTACGGTAAACTGAAAGAAGTCAATTTTCCAAGATTCTTTGTAGGGTATCCCTTCGATGGAAACCAATCTAATGTGGGTAATGGTTCTATGACCGCATTTCAATGTAATAAAATCGAAACTGTCAATAAGGTTTATGAAATCGCTATTAGCAATGGTGGCAGTTGTGAAGGCCCTCCTGGGTACAGGCCACAGTACGGCGAAGGTTTCTATGCCGCCTATCTTCGAGACCCAGACGGTAATAAAATTGCTTTCGTTGTGTATTAGCACTGTGCATAACAATGCCAGCCAACTCTGCCACTTCGTGGCATGGACCTCCAACCGCTACGCGGTTTCCGGCCGTTTCTGGCGGCGTTATGAGAGGCGTACATGGATAATTATCTAATATATGTAGGCGTAGCAATAGCCACAATTCTATTACCTGGCCCTGCCGTTATGTTAACTATAAGCAATTCTATTCAGAGAGGACTGTTTAAGTCACTTGCTGGAATTTTTGGTATAGCATTGGCAATTTTACTTGTAGCCGTTATCTCTGCTACAAGTTTAGGTATTATTTTGGCAAACTCTGTAATGGCTTTCACAGCCGTAAAAATAATTGGCGCTGTATATTTGATATACCTTGGCATAAAAATGTGGCGCACAAAAGAAACTAGCGGAGCACGCTCAAGTCTTCAGGAGGTCTCGGTTTTTAAATGCTTTATTGAAGGTTTTTTTGTCTCCATCTCAAACCCAAAAGCTGTTATTTTCTTTATGTCTATATTCCCCCAATTTATTGACTTGTCTCAAGAATATAGGCCTCAATTTATTCTATTGGCGATAACTTTCAGCGTGCTAGTAATGGTTGTTCACACAGCCTACGCACTTTTTTCCACTTTTGCTAAATCCAAACTTTCTTTTTTAAGAAGTGGTGGGGTTTTGAACAAAGTTAGTGGGGGAGTTTTCGTTAGTTTTGGCATTGGTTTAGCCGCTTCGAGCAGGTAAATTGTTCATAACAATGCCAAGCACAGCGACAGCTTTTTCGTTACGGCTTCGCCTTCACTACAAAGCAGCGCGTGTTGGCAGCGTTAAGTGGTAATTGAAATGAAATTCTGTCCATTTAAATCAGTCAACGAGATTTGGTAATCCCCCCGAAAGTCCATATCTGCACCGGGTTCGCCCGTAACATTGCGCAGCAAGGTGGCCGGGGCTGTGCCGCCGGCAAAATAGAGCTCGGGCAGTTGGTCGTTATTGCAGTCAAAGGCAGCCACACCTCCGCCGACAAAATGTTCCCAGCCGCCAAGGTATTGGTGTTCAATATGGGTTGCCCGCGGGGTGAATTGCGGTGCGGCCATGCTGGTGCCTGCGAAAGGCAACAGCATGGCGATGCTCGCTACTGATTTAAGCCACATGATCGGCCAGCTCCTGCAATGTCGGTTCGCCCAAACCTGCGCTGGCCTAAATGGCCATAGCGGTGGGGCGAATCAGCAACCCACCCAAGGTGACGGGCATCAATGGACGCCCGACACCGGCAAGTCGAAGAATCTCGTTCAGTCAGTTTGTTTTCTGGCTCGATACTACGTTTATGCTGTTGCCTTTGCCACAGGCTATTCATTGATAGAGGGCGTGCTAGCCGTGACACCCATATTAGGTCGCTATTACACTGGTCGCCGGTGGCACAGCTCATTGGGCTACGGAAGCGCTAAGCCTTATGAGAAGGAATAGGCACAGAGGTGCGCTCATTTCGTGCCCACGTCTGGTGGGTAAAATTACGGTAACGACTGGTCAAGGTAACGTATGGAACACATTGATTGGGGTGACTTTCAAAAAGTTGATATCCGCGTAGGAACCATTGTTGAAGTCGAAGACTTCCCTGAGGCTCGCCGACCTGCTTTCAAATTAAAGGTGGACTTCGGGAGTGAACTTGGTATTAAAAAATCCAGTGCTCAGATCACTGCGTTATATGAAAAAGAAGATCTGCTCGGAAAGCAGGTGTTAGCCGTTGTAAACTTCCCTCCAAAACAGATTGGCCCCATTATGTCTGAGTGCCTGGTCACTGGGTTGCACCGTCCTGATGGGTCTGTGGTTCTATCAACCGTAGATAGAGCGTTGCCTAATGGGACTCGCCTGGCATGACAAGGCAACGTTATTGGAATCGCCACAAGACGTGGGCCTATGAAAAAGAAGGATTCAGCGTTGAGTGAGGCAGACGTAGTGATAATGTGATCGCTTGTGATTAAAGAAAGAACGGGATCTCGTGGCGCAGAGCGGGTTTAAACCGTGGCCTCCTAGGCCTCCTGAACAACCCATTCTCTATCCGGTAACAAGCGACGCCATGCCAATTAGGTTACATAGGGAGACACCATGACTGAGTACTTTGGTTCGTGCCTGTGCGGCACTGCGACATTTGAAATCCAGGGAAGCTTCGACAGCTTTTACTTGTGTCATTGTCAGCATTGTCAAAAAGATACCGGTTCCGCTCATGCGGCAAATCTGTTCTCGCAGTCAGCTAAATTGATCTGGCATTCGGGTGCCGATGCAGTCACGTCCTTCACACTTCCAGGGACTCGTCACAGCAAAAGCTTTTGTGCGTTGTGTGGTTCGGCACTGCCAAGTATTCAGACCGCAGGGCTGGTCGTTGTGCCAGCAGGGTGCCTGGATACCAAAATCAGTATGGTGCCCACTGCGCATATCTTCGCATCCAGTAAGGCTGCTTGGGATGAAGCACTTAGTAAGGTGCCAGAATTCGGCCAGCTACCGACGTGAGCAACGGCCCCATAAGAATACGGCTCAACGCAGAATCCAACTGATCGGTATAATCGATGGGTTACAATGTTAACAGCCTAATGGGTATCGGGAGCGTAAAATGAGTAATGCAGTCTATCCTATTACTGGGTCGTGTCAGTGTGGGAACGTGCAATATGAACTTCTGGAGCCACCGTTGTTTGTGGCTGCCTGTCACTGTAAGGAATGTCAGAAGTTATCTACCAGTGCCTTCAGCATTACTGCAATGGTTAGAAAAGACAGTGTTAAGTTTCAGGGAGAATTGAAACACTGGAGCCGACTGGCAGACAGTGGCAATACGAGTTGCGCAACATTCTGTCCAACCTGTGGCAACAGAATCTACCACTATGACCCGAATGAGCCCGACACACTAAAGCTCAAACCCAGCAATCTGTCGGACACGAGCATTATCCATCCGACGATTCATATATGGGTCAGTGAAAAGCAAGCCTGGTATCAACTGCCTTCGGGCGTTCAGGTGTTTGATAAGCAGCCTTAGGCCTGAGGGGAACTGGGGCGTCTTTGCCTCGCGTTGTTTGGGTAGGCAGCGAGGGAATCACGCAGTAAAGCGCCATGAGTCTAATCGGAGAATGTTATGCTGACGTTAAAACCCAATTGCGAGTGTTGTGACAAGGACTTACCGCCAGACGCCCCGGATGCGGTCATCTGTACGTTCGAATGCACGTTCTGCGAGTCGTGTGCATCGGGAGTGCTGGGCAACCTATGTCCCAATTGCGGTGGTAATTTTTCGCCGCGACCCATCCGGCCTGCGTCGCTGCTCGAGACATATCCGGCATCCACTCAACGAGTGGTAAAAGCCGGCGGCTGCAATGCCAATGCGTAACCGGTCGTGATTGCGGACGGTCTCAATCCGCAGCATCACTGACCCAGGGCATACTCCGAACGTTCAGGCTCGCAGGCCTGGCAAGTAAGCTTCTGTTAACTGGGCATCAGCGACTTCAGTGGGAGGCTTATGGACATTAAACACAGAATCGCAACCTGGGATGGTCAGTCAGTAGCCGACATTAAGGCGGTCTATGACGCGCACTGCAGAGACGCCCACTTTGCTGACACCATCATTGCTCTGGCAGCGACAGACGCGTGTGAGAAGGGGGCGACCTGGTTGCTGAAGGCCTGGCTTGAAGCCGGACATAGGTTACAACCGGATCAGACCTCAACGGTATTCGCGTCACTTCATCAATTGAGTCACTGGGAGGCCAAGTTGCATGTGCTGCAATGTCTTCCCTTTTTGTCCATCACTGATCTACAGAAGACTCCTGTTTATCATTTTTTGAGGCTCACGCTGACCGATCACAATAAATTTGTGAGGGCTTGGTCATACAACGGGTTGTATGAACTCAGCAGACAGCATTCGGAATATCTGCACGAGACCCGGCAATATTTTGACATGGCGATGCGTGATGAGGCGCCATCCGTGAAGGCACGGATTCGGAATATCTTGAAGAAAGGGTTTTAACTCATACCGACGATGGCCAAGTTTTCCTATTGTGCTGGCTAAGCCCACCATAGGGCGCCTGGAGTTGGGCGGCGAGGGAAAGAGAGGCAACCTGGAGTTTAGTGACAATCAGTTCAACTCCTGACGCCTGGTATCCTGGTATTGCAACGGGAGCCGACGTGAATTTGGGTTGACCACCTGATCGTGTGCTTCAGCGGAGCTGAAAACTAGGGAAGGCCAACCCAGGGGGGCGCTGGTTTATCTCGCGGTGAGCTCTTCGAACAATGTTTCGAACGAGATATGCCTTTCGATATCAACCGACCGATTGATAAGCCTGGCAACGTCTCTCGCCGATATCAGCCCTCGAATCTCATGGGTCAGCCTGTCTATTACCAGGCAGTGCTGTTGATGATTGTGCTTTTGGGTTTCCAGCACATCTTCAACGGTTGCCCGGGCGAGTTCATGGTAGTCAAAACACTTTAAGGAGGCTCTCCGGTGCATGAAGTCCGTTGCTAACAGATCGTCACGCGCCGTGTGCTTGCTGACTTTTTTAAGAATATTCTCTTCCGACAGGTCGTACAGGCTCACGATGCCGATGAACCGCTGGTCTTTGTCGAGCACCAGCTTCATTTTTACGTGAGACCGTTTCATTAAGTTCTCCAGCTCCAGCGCTTTGACACCCGCATCAATCACGTGTGGCTGATGCTGCCGGAAATCGGTCAGGATACTGAGTGCGGGCGTTCTTCCGGTGATAGAGCTCTGCTCTTCCGGCCACACCAGTCTGTCGATGGACTCGGTGTTATACAGTGCAAGGGATCTCATTGACCATTCCTTCCATTCGATAGTAATGCCGCGTGCAGCCCAACGGTGTGTGAGCGGCACCTCAACGTCGGCCAGGACAATGTGCCCCGGGCCTTGAACAGGTCATTACGATTGGAGGGGTGGTGCTCGAATGCGGGAGGGGTCACTGTGGTGGAAACCACGGAAGGGGACGTTAGCGGAGGCCACCCCAAGCAACGGTGGGTCAATATCCTCGATCAGGTATTCAGAGCGAAAGCCGTCGTCGGGCGCATCCGAATCGGCGGCAACAAGCTCCTGGACAGTGTCGGACGCATCACACAGCTGTGCCAGGGTGCCCAACTCGGTGTTGGCAAGCGAATTCCCCAGGCCGCCTAGAAACAGCGCAATGGCAAAGACTGTAAGTGGCAGGAACCGTTTCACACGCATAACCTTAACCCTGAATGCGTACTAATATAGGCTTGATTTCGCGTAATACAATGCCAGTGGGTGATCTTCCCGCAAGCGCAGTTGCTGCCCGTATGCCGGGTTGTCGGTGCCGCCAGAGACAAGCGCGATGCAAGAATTAATGAAAGAGCCAGAACAGCGGCAGACTTGGTTCCAGGACAAGCGAAAGCTGTTTGAGAGCTTGCCCGGTAACTGGCCAGGGTTCGGCGGTACGACGTTCAGCTGGCCGGCGATCTAACCCGGATTCAGGGCGCGAGTGCATACGTTAAAGTGTCTTTTATTATCCATAAAGGGCTGTGGCCCGGTCGCTTTCGGGGGCGTGATGGACTGCGAGCTCCCACTCTACAAAGCGGTTGCCGACAATGGGGCGAGCCGTTGGTTTCGCCACAGGTAGGTTGTCAGGCCCGGTGTGTTCAGTGCTTTCTGCAGAATGAAGTAAGCATCCAGATCGAACGAGTCTGGGCGGCTCTGATGTTCAAGGTGTGTCAGCTCAGGAATGTCGGGCGCGGTTCCAAGGTATGCCCAATGTGAAACCAGGTGCCAGTCGGAGCGCGTTGGCTGCTTTAGGTCGGGTTCCTCGAGGACGATGTGGCCAGGCCACCCCCAGGCCTGCAGTTGACGGCTCGCCAACGCTCGGTAGAGGCGTTGGTTGTGTTGTGCCAGCGGCTCTTCTCCACAGCAAGCCCCACGGCAACGTCCCAGTTGGTGGCCAAAACACCGGCCATTGCCCCGTTCTAGACCCAAAACGCGCTCACACAGGGTGAACTGCTGAATCAGCGTTCTCAGGTGTTTGCTCGCGGACGCTTTGCTGCTGAACAGCCCATAGAGCCCGGACTCGCCTTGCTCGGTACTCACGGCCCGAACGACGAGCTGAACTCGTTCGCTGCCCGGTTCGATGATTGGGCTAAGCGTCCAGAGCTGGCGAGTTTTTCGCTGGCGCCGGTTGTAGAGTGGCAGCAGTGTCTTGATTTGTTGGTTTTCCAGCAACAACGCGCCGATTTCTCCGGCCGTCAGTGTCCAGTCAATATGCGCTGTTTGGCTAACGAGCCGGGCTTCTTTGGCATCGGTATGGCGAGCCCGGTAGTGGCTTTGCACCCGCTGAGCAATGTGGATGCTCTTGCCCACATAGAGCAGAGTGCCCTGCTTGTTGTAAAAGCGATAAACGCCTGAGCTAGAAGGCAAGTTCAGGTCAGACAGATCCAGCAAAGCGAGTGTCCGTGTTCAGAGTGATTTAGTGAGGGTACGCACTATACTGGCAATTTGGTCACAATCACCGGTCAGCGAGCGGGATGTACCATCGCCCGTTGCAGGTGCAGTGGATCAAGGCGTGCCAGCCTGGATGGTGTTGTTCATATCATCTGAATGGGTGATAAGCGCAGTGAGAGTGAGGTAGTTGTCCCGGTGGTTCACCCGGCCGCTGGTGCTCACGGAGTCGACAGAAACCGGTCAACGGACCAACTGAACAAGGAGTTTTGATGATGAATATGGGTGCTTTCTCAATTAGCCTGACGGTAAAAGACATTAACGCCTCGCGTGATTTCTACGAAAAGCTGGGTTTTACGCAGTTTGGCGGAGACATCGAGCACAACTATCTGATCATGAAAAGCGGTGAGTGTCTGGTGGGTTTGTTCCAGGGGATGTTTGACAAAAACATTCTGACGTTCAACCCAAAATGGGACAGTAACGCCGAGGCCGTCGAAGGTACGCCGGATGTGCGTGATATTCAACGTGCGTTGAAAGCGAAGGGTATCGTGTTGATGGAAGAAGCGGATGAGTCCACAACGGGACCAGCGCACATAACACTGGAAGACCCGGATGGGAATCCGATACTGATAGACCAACATGTGTGATCAGAGGATGCGAGGGCGTGCTTAACCAGTCGGTATGAAGGGAGCAGACTGATCAATGCCCGAATGCACCCTGGTACCTTTAATGTATGGTGGTTGGTGAGAGGGCCGCTGCCCTGGCTGACGCGACGATAGACCCCGCCCGGTTTGTTGCCGCCCGTCCGGGTGATGGGTTTGACGTGCCCAGTGGCGTCGCCTCAGCAATGGGCCAACCGGGCCCCTTGAGCTGGTGCAAACACTGCCTTTTCTGACGTTTCCGACGGGAGTGTACTAGAAGTATCTACTGTCGAGACGCTCAGCAATGGGTATGACTGTCCAATACACGCATTGGACAGGGCACACTAAGCGGAAGTATCGGTGTTTATGACGCTTTTGCTATCAACGCCTCTGAATTGGGGCAAATACGCTCGCAGTCAGCCGTATTGGCATTGGCCCTTAACGCAAGCCAGCATTGGCTGGTGTTGTGACACTGGTCGCACTGCTTTCCCATCACCCTAAGTTCATTGTCTGAAAAGGCGGCTTTGTGGCCTCCCAGTTTCTCTTTCATTCGGGGGAACAGCACATGAGACGGGCGAAAGCCAACCCACTCGGGTCGTTTGAACGATTCCGCCACCAGCGACTCGAAAGTCTCATCCAGGGGGGTATCGAGATCGTTGATAAGTGCCTGATAGTGAGTGTTAGCCTCAATTCTCATCTGAGTAACGGTCCGGCTCATGTTGGCACGGTAGAAGCGACCGATGAGGCGGTCGAGCCAGGTGGGTTTTGTGGTCAAGTGCCGAGTTGTTGCGGGCATGTCGGCAGCCTCCAAGTAAGGGTGCCGACAGTATTGATTCCCTCAAGGCGGGGCGTGTTGACGCAGATCAACCCGGAACTATCACGGGAACTGCGCCTTTTGAAACTGACCGTCCCGCCAGCAAGACGACCTAGTGTGGTCTGCGCGACATGAAAGCCACCGCCGCGCCTGTAGGCTGGAGCAACACCTAATGCCTTACGTTACGGCGCAGCCTGTGATGCCGGCGGTTGAATACCAGCCCAAGTCGTCTGATGGAAATGACGTGTTGTTGTCGAACAGGTGATGTCTGAATGTCTCTAAATATCGAGGTCACGCCACTGATCGTTTTTCCTGCCTTTAATCTGCGTTAACGAAACGTATTCCAGTTCGTCATACTCCATCGGCAGAATCAGACGGCTGGCGTTCAAGTCATAAACGCCCCAACGCCCGCCTTGGCTCACAAAGACAATGGAGGGCGTAATGATCTCAACGGCCTGATAGTCAATGGGTAAGAGCGTCTCGTTGCGCCGGTTAATCACCCCCCAACGCTGACCTTGTTGTACCTTTATGGTGTTGTCGAAATCGGGTCTTACGTCATCGTAGATGGGGTCAGCAATGATGTTGCGTTCGTTGTCCAGTATGCCCAGCTTACCCAGGCCATCCGGTTTCGGACCCGTTGGGTTTTGGTGGCCAAGCTCAACAAATTCCCGGCCTTCCAGGTCGGTAAAATAGTAAAAAGATTTCGTTTGCGTCGACCGATCTTCTGAGAAGACGTACGTCTTAGTTCTGAAATACCCACGTCTGTCGTACTCGATGTCACTGTATTTTGGATCGACGATGTAGTCTCCAGAGGTATTGATCAGGCCTTTAAAGCGGCTGTTGTGCGGCCCTGCAACAGCAAGTACGTTGTCGACGTCCTCGTAGTAGGTGAACGGTTCAACAGTCCCGAAGACATAGTCGGTTAGAAGGGTCCCTTCGCGGTCCATCAGCGCAGACTGACGACGCATTTGGTTGCTTTCAGGCGACAGCACAACCGATACGCCGTGCTTGAAGTGTGTTGGAATGCGGTAGTCTCTGAAGGGAATGACGGAGACGCCATCCCGGTTAAAGAAAGCCGATTGCCCTTCGGCATTGTCGACTCTCATTAAGCCTTCGGAAGCTTCGAAAATGGTGTCGTATATCGGTGGGATCACAATATCCGCATTGGCATTGATAAGACCGTCTCTACCGTCTTTCGTCACAATAGCAACGCCCTCTTTGAACGGGCCTATAGAGTCATAGGTTGCATTCTCCAGCCACCCTTTGGTCGCTGAATACAGGCTTCTTCTCGACCCCAGTTTTTCTCCATAGTAGTAGTAATCGATGAGGTATAGCGCTTGCTCATCAAGGTATGTCAGGTTGAAATATTCCGGCTCTATCACCAGCTTGCCGGTCGTGTCGATGAGGCCCTCCCGGTGTTTGTAGTAAATCTGCTGGCTTTCGCTCCCGGACGGGTTGCGGGTGTAAGGAACCTGCCGTTCGACGATGGCTAACTGATCTGCGCCAAACTCTTCAATGTCGTTGTACAGCGTATCGGCGACCAATTCGCCGCGGGTATTGATGAGCCCCACCATGCGGTCGCTGTTTTCTACTTTTGCTAACCCGTACTCATCAAAGCTGTGAATACGCCTGAACCCCCGTTCATTCAGTTTGTTGCCATCCAGGTCGGTTAAGAAATAGGCATCATCTGCTTTGGCGACCAGGCCCCAGGGGTAGGTACGGCTTATTTGGTCGTAGCTGTAGTAGACATCAGGTTTGCTGGCAATGATCTTGTAGCGTTTCAAAAGGTCGTTAACCGATTGCGGGTCGATGTCTCTCGCGAAGTGGGAGATGGCACCCAAAGTCAGAAAGAGTAGCGTGAATACCAGTATTTTTTTCATAAGCTCTATATCGGGTCTGTATTTGAGTGAATGGCGTTACGCCGGGTCGTGATCAGCTCGTGACCATTGAAATGGTGTAGTTGTCCTTGGAACCGCTCACAATACAGGGGAGCAGTGTGCCTGGTGTAAAATGGCCGAGCTCTTCCCGGTTGAACTGGCACACCAAACTGGCCTTTTGAGCGTTGAACGAGCCACCGTACAGTTCACCCACTAACTCGAATGATTGAGGCGATACGTCAAACCGGGGCGTTATCTCCAACAGTTTGAACAGGGTGTCCGACTGGGTTATGTGAGTGTGCTGTTGATCAAGAGAGCCCAATACGTCGATGTAAGCGTTGCTCTTGTTGGCAGGGTCGTAAAACACGATCAGTTCGGTTCCCGGCTCAAGCGGGGCTGTCAGTACCCGGTTGTCAATTCGAAATACCTGGCGGTGGCCCGAGTAAGTTAGCTCTACCGACGTGTAATCGACTCCGTGTGTTGAGTTCACAACCTTGCCGGTCGTTCTTTCTGGCGGGCGGCGAAACCGTCTCTGGCTGAGCGTTTCCCGGACGTTGCCGGGGATTTTTGCGAGCATGGGTAAGATGACAACGAAGGTAAGTGCCATCATGCCAATCAGACCACCCAAGGCGGTACCGGCATTGCTTGAAAGGTAGCTGATGAAACCAAGGTCCAGTATGGCGCTTGGTGAGGTTTGAATAAACATGAAATATAACAACGCCAGTGCCAGGACCAGTGACATCATAAAACCGGCTACAATCAACATTCTGCGCTCCCTTACTCAATGAAATTGACGAAAGCGACATCCGGCTTTCTTGCGTTGTACTTGATTTCAATGATCTCTCCGGGGGCCACATCGTGGATGAAGTTCGGCGGGAGGTTTTTGAATTCTTTAACGGTATCCAGGTAGGCGATGCTGGCATTGTGTAGCGGCTGGTGTTCGCCACCGAGGAAGGTGCCATTCGCTCTGATCGACAGTACTTTGCCTTTGGTGACCGCGTTGCAATGGGCTTTTCGGTATTCCTTTGCTAACAGTTGCCAGGCCAGGTGAATGCTGAACAGGCCACCGATTAACCAGGCAGGTGAATCAACAATGGCCATGACGATTGAAAGCACCGACATCCCTAGTACGATATAACCGTAGGTTTTCATAGCTGTCCTTAAGCGTATTGAAACCGTGGGAATATACAGAAAGTTACAATCAATATGCAGGGGGTGACGCAAAAGTAGCTGCTATTGGCAACTAAAAGTGGCTTATGGCTGGTGTAATGTTAGGTTTGATGAACCCGGGGCCGAGAGTGTTCTCGCAACCAGGGCTCCCCTTCTATTTTTCACTGTGCGGCTACAGGCAGCAGAGACACCTGGTGCGCACAGCCCGGTCGCGTACACTGCTATCTGCGCGAAAGCGGTGGTGGGCGCTGGTGCTGAGGGCGTGAGATCACGCCAGCACCGCTCCTTATGTACCTGCCTTAAAGTATAGCGTTGCTGGTCTTGTGCTCTAATTTGCATTGGTTCCGTCTGCGTTTTTGACGTACTCTTGGGTCGGTGCCTGGTTCAACGCGAATGAACGATACAGCATCACAACAGACGTGACATCCTACCCGCAGGGGTATCAGCGCAAAAGGAACCACAATTGGAAACGAAATACTCTGAACATCCAGCCATGTTCAAGAATAATCCGCTCGGGTTCATTCTTGCGGTCTTGTTGATTCCACTCGCAATAGGCATTCTGATTCTTCTTATTTGGTATTTGAAGTGTAAGTCCACCACCCTCGAGTTCACGGGTAACGACCTTATTCTTGAGAAGGGGTTGTTAAGTAAAGATCGCACTGAATTGAATGTTAGAAGTATTCGTACTGTGAAGGTCTATCAGACGTTTCTCAACCGAATATTCGGGGTCGGGAAGATTTCCGTGTTTACTGCGGGCGACGATGCGGAAATTGAAGCAGCCGGGGTACCACGACCTCATGATCTGAGAGATATGATCAAAGCTCACCTGGCTGAATAACCATGGCCGGTGACACTGGAAAGAAAGACGAGCGGGAGGCCAGAACGATCGCGATAGCACTCATTGTTCTCGTGGCTCTGCTCTTTATTGGCGGTTTCTTTGCATTACCCATGCTGGCTGAGTTCAATCAGGTTTACCTGGTACCGGGTGTGGGTATAAAAGATGCGGCGGTCATTGCGTTTACCCTGACTGTCTTGGTTCTCATCGTTTTTGCGGTTGCTGCCGGTGATGGACTACTCGGTGAAATACAATTCTTACTTATTGGGTTTTTTGCCTTTTTCGTTGTCCTCTGGTTGCTGATCTCTTGGGTGTTCTGACGCAGGGCTCGTGATACGCCCAGACTGGGAGGCATCAGCCCATGGTTTTTGACGGCTTTGACGCGTGCAGACGTTGGCGGCTACCCTTGCGACTATGCATACCAAGAGAAACGACACCAGATACGCAAATGCCTTGTATTGTGAGGCCGAAGGCCTGGAGCTGCTGCGGGAAGCAGTCACATTGGCCGGGGTCACAGAGTTAAAGGTACCCGAGGTATTTTCGGTCAGTGAAGGTCAGCTTCAGATGACTGAAGTTGATGCATCATCTCCCTCTGACACTCTTTTTCGGGCACTGGGGAAAGGGCTTGCCCTTATTCATCGACTGCCACAAAGCCACGTCGGTTTTCACCGTGATAATTATATTGGTTTGAACCCCCAGAAGAATTGCGAAAGTGACAACTGGGGTGAGTTCTTTCTGGAATACAGGCTTGGCTATCAGGTAGGGATGATCAGTGATGCTCGGCTAAGGGAGCAATTCAGTGAGGTACTTCACCTAAAGGGCGACATTCTGGCCGCGTGGTTGAATGAGCATGCGGGTGCACCCGCTTTGCTTCATGGTGACCTATGGTCCGGCAATGTGATATTTGATCGGGTGTCGAGCTGGCTGATTGACCCGGCTGTCTATTACGGTGACCCGGAAGCGGACCTGGCCATGACTGAGATGTTCGGTGGCTTTGGAAAGCCCTTCTATCAAGCCTATGAGGCGGTGCGGCCTCTCAGCGGCCTCTATGGTCGCAAGCGAGAGATCTACAACCTTTATCACTTTCTGAACCATTACAATCTGTTTGGTGGAGCGTATTTGGCATCCTGTCAGAAGGTGTTCAATAGCATCAATAACCTCTAGCCCTACGCCTGGGCACTAGAACAGCGGCGCCCGACTATCGCTTACGTGCGCCGCTTCCGGCCTGGTTATGCTTCGGGTTATTGCCTGGTGAGCCCAATGCCTGAATAGTTCAGGCCGGCTTGAATGGCGTCGTCAATCAGCCGGTGTGGCCCCGGTGCCCTGGCGCGCATCAGGACGTTATCGGGCGTTGAGCCCAGATCGCCCAGTAGGACCAAGCCCAGACCTGGGTTGGTGGCGATCACCGCCCCGATAGCGTTAATTGGTAAGCTGCGGTTCCATAAGAGTCCGCAGGCGGCGTTTCCGCTCACCTGCCACATTTCAGCTTACGGTGCTTTCGGCGGTGGGGCCTTGTCCTGCCGCCAGGGGGTGCCATTGCAGGTTGGGTAGCTGCTGCAACTTGGCAGGCAACCACGCCTTTCTTGGATAATCGTCGCTCTGTAGTGCGTTATTGGATAGGTTGTCTCATGGATTCGAAGGTTGGCCACACACGCCTTTCTGGTGGCTTCACGCTGGTTGAGCTGGTTTTGGTAATAGTCATTCTCGGTGTGCTGGCAGCCGTTGCGCTCCCTCGTTTTGTAACGCTTTCATCGGAAGCCCGTATAGCGACCATCAATTCGGTCTCGGGTGCGATGAAGAGCACCGTTGGTATTGTCAGAAGCAAAGCCTAAGTCAGCGGTCTCTCGCCTGCTGCCAGCAACCCAGGCGGCAGTAATCAGCTGGATTACGTGATAGAGACCGAAGTTGGGCGGTCGGAGGTAGACTGGCGTAACCTTTGCCCCGAAAGCCAGGCCGAGGTTGCCGACGCGCTCACCATGCTGGATTACATTTCTCTGCAAGCCAGCAGCAGCGGCAGTCTCAGGACGTTTGTTGATAACTGGTTTACCCGGGTAGGGTTTACCCTCCCGTCAGATCCCGGGCCGGGCTGTTACGTTGAATACGATTCGTTTGGCTTCCCCGACTGTACTGTCACCACCGTTACTGCCGGCTGTTGAGCGTCGGCTGATCAGGCCGGCACTGCCGCCCGCTGTGAGAGCAGGCGCTACTCCGACACCTGAACTTCCCGGGTATGGGCATCCACAATGGCCTGGTACTTTTCGCTTTGAAGGAGGGTGGTGTGGACCTCATTGAAGCGGTCTACAAAGGTTTCATCGACCGAGGCTTTGGAAAAAATGATATACGCAGGGTCGGACGACAATTCGATGCCGGTGCTGACAATTCTGTCCCGAAACCCCAACTGGCTGATTTCCATTAAACCGGTCAGGTAGCTGGCCGCTACGGCGTCAATGCGATCGCGATCGAGCATTTGCCACAGCAGAGGGCGGTTTGGCACCAGCGTCAGCCTGCCTTCCAGGTTACCGTTTGCCAGTGCTTGCTGGTACTCGGGGCCATAATTCACGCCAATTTGTCCACCGAGTGTGATATCGCTATCGAGCAGGTCGGAAAACTGCTGCCAGGCAATTGCACCGGGGCTGTCTGCACGCACAAAGATGACGTTCGGTGAGGTGTCTCCCTGGTTGGCATAGTGGGCGTAGGCACGGCGTTCCGGGGTATCAAAGGCACCACTGACGATATCGACCCGTCCTGTTTGTAGCGCCGACAAGGCACGCGCCCAGGGCATATCGACAAACCGGACGTCGCAGCCCAGGTCGCTCAGCACGGTACGTACGATATCGGCGGATATGCCGCTGACACCGCCCGGTGCGTCAGCGGAGGCGTAGGTGTAGGGAGGGTCTTCGGTCCAGCGGAAGGTTTTCACACAGTCTTCAGCCAGCGCGGGCGACGCCAGCGCACTGCTTAGAATGACACAGCCGACCAGACACCGGCCGCAGTGGGATGCCGTGCTACTCAGCGTCATCAGCAGGTGTTTTATCATTCGGGTATCCTTGTTCATAACAGCGTTCAACGTGTCATCGGGCTGCGTTGGCCTTATGAGTCTAGTCGCTCTTTTTTAAAGGTGGCGGCAAAGGTGACCGGGCAGGCTGTGCTATCCTTCCGGTCGATTCAGGCCATGTGCCTGGATACTGTGGATAACCCCGAAGCAGCACACTGCTGTTGAGTGATAATGCCCAAATGACCATACCCGTTGAAGACATCACCGATCCAACCGTCACTTGCTCAACCTGCCAGGCCTGCTGTTGCCGCCTGGAAGTGATGATTATTACCGATACCGGTGTTCCGGCCCGGCACATCGCCGTTGACGAGTGGGGTGGAGAAACCATGTTGCGTTTGGATGATGGCTGGTGTTCAGCGCTGAACCGTGAAACCTTCATGTGCACCATTTACGAGAACCGCCCGTTGATCTGCCGGGAGTTCGAAATGGGGTCTTACGAATGCCGGGTGGAGCGGGCCGCGGGCTTGTGAGCTGGTGTTGCTGGCACCGTGGTTGTTACTGCAGGGCGCGGGTTATAACGGCTTGTGGTAATAACTCAGCACTTTCTCCGTTTCCTCGGTCTGGTCAACATCCCGCCATGGAAACCGCGCCTTAACGCCGGGTAATGGCCGGTAGCCATAGCGTTGCCAGGTGCTTTCAAGCGAGCGATAACCTCTGGGCTTCAGTGGGTGGTTATCAGGCCGGTCGACAGCGCAGAAGACACTCAGGTTCAAACCCAGGCGACGTGCCTGGGCTTCGCGTTCGGTAAAGAAAAACCGGTAAAGGCCCTGGCCGCGGTAGTCTGCTAACAGCACCGATTCAGCGCAGTAGAACATTTGATTCACTTCGAAACCGGCTGCCTGCAAGGGCTGTTTGAACGCGGGTTCTTCATCGCGCATCGCCAAGCCCGTGGCAGCTCCGACGACCTGCTCGCCGTCGAGTGCCAGCACGCAAATGGCGCTGTCGCTTTCGACGTAGGTTTGCAGGTAGTGGCGTTCGTAGTCGAGCGAGCCCTCGTACAGGTAGGGAAAATCCCGAAACACCTCGATGCGCAGTCGGGCGACGTCGCCGAGCCAGGGTTCCAGTTCAGCACCAAAGAGGGTTTGAGTGCGCAGTTTAGTCATGTGAAGGCCCTACCCAGCTTCGCCACTCCTTACGAATGGCGCCAAACAGTCGCCGAAATGGGCCGGCGGCTTCATGGGCCTGCTCAGCTAACCGGGCTTCTACCCGGCGCCGAAAGCCCCGGTACCAGCGCCAGAAAAAGAAACCTACTATCGTCAGGCCAGTAAAGAAAACAATGCGAACCCAGTTGATGGGCCGGTACCCTGGTTCCACCATTTTCATGTCGACCAGATTGGGAAACAGCGACAGCAACTGGATGCGCCAGCCGTAGTAAGTCACCTGTACAAAGGGCTTGTCACCGGAAGACAATATGCTTTGCGTTCTGGCCGTCATATCGGCGCTGTCGAACTTGAAATAGGGAGGCCAGTGCCAGCCCGTATCTTCATTGCGGTATACCCGAACCTTGTCTTCCGCCGTAATGGCGTTGATAAAGCGAATATCCCGGGTGTAGGTGGGGGCCACTCGTTCTACGTTGGCTCCTTCATGATCCAGGTAGCGCCCCTTGCGGGTGTCCATCCGTTTGACGTCGGTGCCGGTGAGCTGCACGACGGCTTCACTGGGCAGGTAGTAATCGAGAAAAGCCGCCAGGCCGATAACCACCAGCGTGCAAAAAATCCATTTGATGCTTGTCAGAAAGACCTTCATTGAATCATCTCCAGGGGCCGCTGTCGGGTCGTTGATCACCATATCGGGTGATGTATCGACCTGCGTAGGTCTGCTTGGCCGGTGGCCAGTGCTCAAATTGTTGCCAGAATACAGCGCGGTTCCACCGGTACAAATAGCGAAAGTGTTCGGCGCGGTAGTTGGCCAGCAAGTGGTGAATCAGGGGGGCCATGTCACCCCCTTTGGGTTCGACCAGATAGAAGAACGCGTCACCCGTTGCCAGCGAGTCCAGATCGCTGCTGCCCTGTTCTAAAAGCCGAATTGCTGAGAGCAGGGTTTTGGCGATGTCTGGCAAGGCATCCCAGTACCGATGAATCAACTGGGTCTGGTCGCTAGCGGTCAGGGCGGAAAAGTCTCCATCCTGGTGGTCACTGGCGTACTGGTCGAGCAGGAAGCCGCGCAGCATTTCCTGCAGTGATTCGAGGTTCGATATCGTTTGTACCAGTCGGCGATCGGTCAGGTACCGGTAGACCTGCTCGCTGTCCTGAATGCGGTGGTGCTGAATCTGAGGGTTACCTCTGCCAAGGGGGTCTATCTGAGGGTCGACCGACAGAATCACAATTCGCCGGCCATGGTCGAACCGGTACAAGCCGCCGAGATGACGCGTAAAATAGTGGCGGATCTGATAGGTCTCATCGATGGGTGCCACCGGGTGGCGGCGGATATCACCTGTTTTTTCAGCCAACTGCATAAGGTTGTTCAGACGTGCGTCATCGAGCCAATGTTCAGGCTGTTGCATCAGTTCGTCGATGGTCTTATGCAGGCGACCCGCCGCGTCAAGCAAGCCATCGGGTGTCTTTAATGAGATGGACACCGTTCTCATGTCGAGCAGTTCGTCTACCGATTCCAGCCGATAAATGGAGTTCTGAATTTCTCCATAAACGGAGTCTCTTGCCATAAGGGTGAACAGTTGGCTGCGGTTCACTTCCATAAAGCTTTTCAGGACATCCGCCGTCCAGGAAAACATGGGGTCGTGCAGCGTTAAATTCTGTTGTTCGGGTATCAGCAGAATAAAACGCCGGTTGATGCCATGAGGGTTCAGGTAGTAAGGGTCCTGAAGCTCGTCTGCGACTTCAGGGGAGAACCCGGTCATGTCGATGTGAAAGCGCCTCAGCTCGGTTCTGCACCCGCACAGTTGCTCCATCGCCCGGTTGTACCGTTCCTTTAGGGTGTCGCTGCTCACCAGAAACCATTCATTCTTGCAGAATGTCCAGTTGAACACAGGCTTGGACGGGAGTGGGTTTTGGGTGTCCATCGGCTGCATTTACTCGCCCTGCCGCAACCGGCGTTCCGCTTCCAGTTGCCATTGGATCTGACGCACACGTTCGGTGATTTCGGCTTCGTCGGACGCACCGGCATAGCGGAACTCGCTGTCGGCATAGCGGTTGATTTCCTGAATCACCATCTCGGGGGTTATTGGCGTCATCAGCTCGCTGAGCATGGCGAGTTTGGTGTCGTAATCGCGATGTAAGAACTGATCCGGGTGTTCCATCCAGTCGTCCGGCAGTTCGAAATCCATAGCTCTCAATTTTACCGCATCGGTAATATTCTTGATGGCCCGCCCGGTAAACCGTTCGTCGACTTCCTGAATCGCTTTTAGGTAGCCACCCAGAGACGCGATAGTCACGTGGCTGGCCGGGCCAGTAAGCATTCGATCGAAGACATCGGCCAGCGCGGGTGCGGTCGGGCGGTTGTGCGCTTCGAACGAGCGCTGTACAGCCCCTTGTATCGCCTGATTCGCGTACAGCTCATGATCACCCAGCGGAATATCATGGTTCTTGCCCAGCAGCAGATTCAGAATGTCGATGTAATCTTCGCGCGATTGGGGCCCGTCGATCAGGAAGCGGGCACCGGCCCGCTGGCGCAGCGCATCATCGACCTGTTCCGGGTAGTTGGAGAACATGCCAAAGGTGCAGTTACCGCGAACCACGGTGCTGGCACCGGCGAAGCTTTCCATCAGTACGGCGGTGATTTCCTGCTGCCCGGCCGACGACTGGCGGTCACCCCGCTTACCGGCGACCTGATCAATATCGTCGATGGTGCCGAAGCCAATGATGTTGGGGTCGGTGACGTTGCGGATAAACTGTTTCGCGTTCTGGCCGGATTTACCCTGAAAGCTGTCCACATTGTCGGTCGATAAGTTTTCATAGCGAAAGGTGTAGCCCGCAACGTCGCAATAGTCGTTCAACAGACCGGCGAGCATCTGAATCAGCGTCGTTTTGCCCGTGCCGGGCTTGCCGTCGCCCATAAAAGTAAAGATGAAGCCGCCTAAATCAACAAAGGGGTTCTTCTTTTGGGTGAAATCGTAGGCCATCAGCATCTTAGCCAGCTTCAGTGCCTGGTACTTGGCAATGTGGTTGCCGATAACCTCTTCCGGTTTCTTGAAACTCATGACCAACTGGGTGGCGCGGCCGCGCTGGGAGACTTCGAAACCATCGACGGTGAAGGCATCGGCCTCAACCCGGTAGGTTGCGGATAGAAAGGGCTCCAGTCCTGGCATGCCGTGACGGCGAATGTGCAGCGCATCGATCAGGCGGGTTGCGTAGTCGCGTACCACCTTTACCAGGGCTTCATCGCTGTCTGCATGGTCATCAATAAAGCGGTCGAGTTCCCATAAGGCGCCATTCAGGGCATCGATGGGGTTGTCCAGTACGATCTCTTCCGGGTCGGGAAGCGTGATCGACAGGTTATCGGCCTCGGTCAGGTAGTCGCTGAGTACGTACTGCAGGTAGCTGGCAAAGGTGAACAGCCCGATCAAGCCGGAAGCGTTAAGCAGTTCGCCAAACTCCTTTCGTTGCAGATCGCCCAGGTGGCCCTGAGTGTTTTCCCGTTTAAGGCTGTTCAGCGGGGTCTGGTCCCCGAAGGTATCGATCAGGGTATTGGCAACCGCCAGGCCGCGACGCAGCACCCGAATAATATGGCTTTGCACTTCAGTGGGTAAGGGGTCGTCCGGAGTGACGCTGGCAATGGTGTTGGCCAGTCCGGCCTGAGAAGACGCCGCCGATTGCGTAACGGGTGACATGCCCGGAATGGTGTTGCGAAAGCGCCGCCGAGAGAAGTCACCACGGCTGGTCTGGGGTTCGTCGTCTGCCGACGCAAACTGCGGCCGATGGCTGAGGGCGCTCAGTGTATGGAACGCCGCTTCGTAGTGACCACGAATGTCTTCTTCCTTCAATTGCATGGCTTGTTGCGGTTGCGTCATCGTTCTTCCCTATTGAATTCGGTGCAGCAGTGAGCCTTCCGGTCCCACCACGTATTTGGTCATGGCATTCAGGCGTTCGTCGTTCATTGAACGCATGCTTTGGTATGGCCCTATGGGCATGATCATGTAGCGATCGATTGCAGAGGCACCGGCGGAGACCAGGTCGGGCCGGTAGGCATCGATGTGGTAGGTTTCTCGCCGACCGCTGCGAAACAGTCCGCGCGATACCTGGCGGCTGTCTTTTGAAACCAGAGTTTCCACCGTCCATTCAAATACCCAGTCCTGACCCGGGCGGCCCGCTTGCTCGGCCAGAACCCGGTGAATGGCATCGGAATGGCTGGTGAATTCGTGCAGGTACAGGGGGCCTGCATGAATACGCCGAAGCGTGAGGGGGTGGATATCGGGAAAGTCTTCGTCCAGACCGTGCGCAATGGTCAGCAAGGTCAGGGACGACAAAGACTGGTTCAGCAATGCCTCCCGGTAGGCGTGCCAGCGCTTCTCATCTTCGTGGAGCGGGACAGCGCCGCTTTCCTCGATCAGGCTGAAATAGAGGTTGGGCAGGTTTCGCTCGGAGTCGAATACCGCCCAGTGCAGTAGGTATCGTCTGGGAACCGTTTGGGTTTTCGACACCAGGGTTAATTGCGGCGTATTGCGTGGCAGAAAGCAGGGCTTCAGTGTGAGCGCCTCGCGGTACAACCGCTGAGACAGCCGGAACTGCAGCTTGCGCGGTAGTGAACGATGATTCAGGCAATGATCCAGAATCTTTTCTTCCAGTTCCGCAACGGTATCGCTGTTTGCCAGGCTTGCCTGGGCTACGTCAAAGTCGCCCGCCAATTCCAGCCATTGCTGGCTGACGGGCAAGCCATTGTACACACTGAATTCCGAGGGCCAGTAATGCTCGGGTACGCGCCCTGTCATCGCATTGCGCAACCTGAAGCATTCCAGACTGTGGGCCAACTGACGCAGATACGACTGCACGATGCCAGTGGCATTGTGAGCCCCCGGTGCACCGGGAGCCTCAGTGGCCATCAGTTCGATCAGGGCCTGGGTAACAGCACCCACCGTGGCGAAATAGTGCCGAGCCAGGCGGGGTTCAAACCCCTGTGCACTCGCTTGCATGAATTAATCCCTTGCAATGAATCAGTCTGCGCTGGCCGTGTAGTTGGCACGATCGTGCCGTTCCATAACCGCTGCAAACCGACGCGCAAAGCGCTCGTCCGCTTTTGCTTTCTGTTCCTGCACCATCTGACTAAAGGCCATGTTGCCTTCGTGGGCTTCGAGCATTTCAGCAATGCGCTGGTTGGTGGCAGCTCCAATATGAGCCATGGTGGTTTGTGCCTCGTTATCGACGGCCGAGCCGATATCGTTGATGCGGTGGGCCACATCCTGTTGCTGGGCTGTTTTAAGGGATTTGTTCAGCGCATCGTAGAGCAATACGCGCTGCTCGGTATCCGTTTGCAGCTTGTCGACAAGTACCATTTGTGTGGCCACCTGGTTCTGCAAGGAATCGACAAAGGTCTGGCCCATCTTGATGTACTTTTCCAGGGTTTGGCTCAGCGCCAGTTTCACCTGTTCTTGTTGCACCAGTTCGTTGTGGGTCTCGTTGATGTTCTGTAACTCGCTTTCCAGCTCCGTTCGCTTGGCGGCATCGGCTTCCATGGAAATCTTGTTTTCCAGACGGATGATTTCCGGGTCCATCTGTTGCAGCTGGTTCCTGATCTGTTCCAGCTCGGAAACCACATCGCCCCGTTGCGCCAGAACCACGCTCAGGTTGTCGGAGACTTTCACCTGCTGGGTTTCCAGCTCTTTCAATTGTTCCTGCAGTAAACCGATAATGACGTTGGATTTGCCAATCAGGTCTGCCAGCTTGCTGTCGATGTTGGTATTGCGAATACGACTGGCACGCATGGATTCAGACTTGTGGGAAGACAGAAAGCCAATCAGCTTTTCGCCCATGGTTTTTGAACGCATGGTATCGAACTGTTTACCAAAGCCGGCGGTGACTTCATCCAGTTCGACAATAAGCTCGGCGATATTGCCGTTCATGGCTTCCTGTTGCAGCTGAACATCTTCCAGCTCCGCATTTTCGATATCAAGGCCTACCCCCAGTTCACCGACTTTACTCTCACCCGATTGCAGCACAGAGGTGACTTTTTTCTGCCGTTGGCGGTTTTGTTCGATCTGAGACTTGACCGTCTCCATGGCACTATCGATATTACTCATAGCGTTCTCCTTTTTGAGTCCGTTTCGCAGGGGTTAGGCAAGGGAAAGCGGGGCGTTGGCCAGCCTTCTAAAAGCGCAATTAGGGTGTGGTGTAAACGAGGTGTGTCGATACAGCTGATATCCTTATTCGCTGGAAACGTGGTCGACTGTTCCCAGACAGAGTTCCGGCAGATTGTCCAATCCATGAACGCAAGCGTGTGAAAGCCCGACCATCATGTCGGGATAGGGGCAGAAGATAAGGGAAAAACTCACTTTATGGGAACAGGGAACCGATGCCAATGCCATGTTTTGTGACGGACCTCTCCTTTAGTGCTTTCTGACCGCCAGGTAAGATCAGACACGAGGGGTCATCACGACCCCAGGCGTCCGTTTCTGTCAAGAATTCAGCGCTTCTATGACCCGATCTTTGACGGGGCTGTCCGGATACAACTCGAGATAGTACTCATAGTAGGGAGCAGCCTCTGAGTCTCTGTCCAACTGCGCCAGGGTGTCGGCGATGTTCAGATACACCGGAATCCGGTCGGCATCCAGTTCGATGGTTTTCTCCAGCCAGTACAGGGCTTCGTCATATTGTTCGGCGCGATAAAGAATGAACCCGTAGTCGTTGACCAAACCCGGGTTGGTGGGGTTATAGGCCAGGGCGGACTTTAATGCGGCAAGGGCGTTCTCGTAGTCTTTATCCCGATACAGGGCGAGGCCTCTGGCGTGGAATTCATTGGCCTTCAGTTTGCGCTCGGTCAGTGAAAGTTGACTGACCGCGACATCGAGCACTTGCTCGGCTCCGCTGGGCTCGGTACTGGTCAGGTCCGCCAGTCGCTGTTTTAGCGTGGTGTTTTCTTTTTGCAGTTCCAGCAATTGAGCCCGTAAACGCTCCTCTTCGGAGAGCGACGCATCGGAAAGATTAACCGGGGCCAGTTCGAACAAGAATTCACCGCCTTCGTTGCCTACCAGGTTGCCAAAAGCCGGTGTCTGGTTGGAATTTTCTGCGACAGCGGGTGAGACGTAAGCACCCAGTTCGGAAGCTGTGATGATGTTGTTGTTATCGAGGTCGGCTGCACCGGCGTAATCTGTTTCAACTGGGGTGTAATAACCCGTCACATACCAATTTGGCTGACACCGTTGAGGCAGATGGGCGCATGCCTGAGCGCTCTGTAACAGAGCTAAAGCAACAATTATTTTTAATACAGAGGCATTCACAATATGTATTTACCCGTAACGTCGTTCAAATTTCCCAAGGCCATGAATACGTATTAAATAAAGCCAACTTTGGATGCAATTGTCGGTTTTTAGTGACATGGCGGTTGTAGTGGAGTGGCTCTTACCCCCAATATGATGATACATGCTCTATTGTAAGGGTCCATTATGCGAGTCTTCGCGAACCCGGTCGGTGCCGGAACACTCTGGTTCGATAACCTGACCACCGCCGAAGGCACCCCCGTTGCCTATGACCCACAAGCACGTGCTTTTTTGCCGGCCCCGCCGTTTTGTGCGAACCGGGAGAAAATCGGCTGTAACTGGATAGCCCCGAAACAGGGAGCGTTTTGTCGATCCTGCGCCATGACCGCGCTGGCGCCCGATCCGACGCTCCCCAATGCCATTCCCAACTGGGCGCAAACCGAGGCGGCCAAGCGCTGGGCGTTGGATAACCTGGGCCGCTGGCACTGGTTCCGCCCGGAAGATCCGGGTGCGCCGCCGGTGTTTCACTTGCTGGCGGAAGGGCCAACGCCGGTGCCGATGGGCCATGCGGAAGGCGTGGTAACCATCAGTGTCGCTGAGGTCGACCCCATACTGGTCACCTCCCGCCGTGAAGCCTTGCAGGAGCCGTATCGAACCATGATCGGCCACATGCGCCACGAGATCGCTCATATGCTCTGGTGGCGCCTGAGCCTGCGGGAAGATTTTCTGGATGCGTTTCGCGCCATGTTTGGCGATGAACGCATCGACTACCAGGCAGCGCTGCAGTACCACTATGAAAATGGCCCGCCGGCCGAGTGGCGGCAACATTACCTGACCAGCTATGCGTCATCCCACCCGCATGAGGATTTCGCGGAAACCGCGGCGCATCTGTTGCACCTGACCGACATCGCCGACAGCTTTGTGGCGACCGGCCTGTCGTCGCCACAGATACCGGATTCGGGCTGGGACCCTTATTCGGAACCCGACGCTGAGCGGCTGATTCGCGTCGCAGCGT
>ERZ1699650.25-NODE-25-length-143390-cov-11.434444_pt1 | contig 143390 bp, 146 predicted proteins | sample MGYA00581512_ERZ1699650 | MGnify/ENA primary metagenome ERZ1699650 (study PRJEB42348, sample SAMEA6618698) | metagenome | isolation source: Polyester-degrading enrichment culture growing on monomer terephthalic acid, Te | collected 2019-05-17 ...
GGATGGCCAGGGCCACGAAGACCGCCTTGTTCGAGACCGCGCCATCGCTGCGGATGTTGACCCGGATCGCGTCCATAAACACGACCGGATAGCAGGGCTCGAGTGGTCGGTTCTGCCAGGCCGTGACCTCCTCCATCACCGCATCGGTGACCGCCGAGATCAGGCTCGGGGAGGCTTCGATGCCGTAGATTTCCTCAATGTGTCCTTGGATTTCTCGGGTCGTCATTCCGCGCGCATACATGGAGATGATCTTGGTATCGAACTCCGGGAAGCGGCGCTGATACTTGGCGATCAGCACCGGATCGAAGCTGCCGTTGCGGTCCCGAGGGATGTCCAGAACGACCTTGCCGCTGTCGGTGGTAACCGTCTTCTGGCTGCTCCCATTGCGCCGGTTCGGAGCCTGAGATGCCCCTTCCGCCGGCGGCTCTGCGCGCTCCTCGGTCAGATGGTCATCCAGCTCGGCGCTCAGGGCGCGCTCTGCCAACGCCTTGGTCAGCTCGGCGAGAACGCCATCCTTGCCGAATAGGTCGCTGGCCGACCGGCCTTTCATCAGCTCATCCAGAAGGTTTTTGTCCATGCTCATACGTGGGTCTCCTCATCTCAGAGTTACCACGCCGGGGCACAGAATTCCGGACAGTCTCTTATAATCCGATTCGAAACGCGTTAGGATTTTGGACCCGGCTTGGATAACTTCGGGTTATTCTCCGCCGCCATCGCCCAATACAAGTTGAATTTTCTTACCGATAGATGTCGAAAATGGCGGTCGCGAACTTGGGCCTTTTTGAGACTTGGATCCCCTTCAATTATCTCCAATATCCGAACATGAGGCGGCAGGTCAGACCCTTCTTCAGTACTATCCGCCCCTTGCTTCAATAAACTCGATGTTCTTCCATAAATTTCCGCCGACACAAAGATATAAAGCCCTTCGAGTTTAGTTAAGGCAACCTCATTCATGTGTTCGCGAGGGTTTCCACCTCTATTTAGCCCAGCCCAAAGAAGGTAACCATTCTCTTTGGCCTTCTGATAAAATCTGCGCCCCTCCCGCTGCAAATCCCGTGCAATCCGCCATTCAGCCAAATCTATGCTGCCGTCGACCCAATTAACTAACGGAATTGACGCCAGGTTAAACTAGTATCGCTTATTTTTGACGTACTGAACGAATTCCTCGGCCCCTACATCTATCGCTTGCTTCTCAGACCATCTATCAAAGTCGCTTAAAAGCCTGTCCTTCCAAAAATCTTCAAATAAATACTCTTCAAATCCGTAAGTCCGGTATCGTTTTTCACCTTTGAATTCGATTAACTGCGAAGACTGTATGCGGAAGTACGATCGACCGGCCCCTTCTCTAAACAGCTCTCCGCTCAACTTGACTGGTGGAACGGAAGGCAATGCGCCATAAAAATCTCCATACTTCTGCTTTGCCATCCTCCCAATCACCTGCTTCGCCGCTACCTCTCCAAGGTGATTAATGGGATATTTTATGTCACTGTCTTCGTCTAAGTCGCGGTCGGCAACACGATTTACTAACTGGACGCGCATCCAATCTGTCATCAGCCGGTAAACTTCGGTCAGCCTCACGTGGCCATCTAATTCAATCATCCCTATACCTTTCCAATCTCAACGAAAACATTCCAATCGCTCATCAACTCCCGCCGCCGCTCCAGCAAATCCGACCGCGCATAGGCCCGCTCCACATCCGTTCCGAATTGATGTGCCAGTGCCGCCTCTGCGACCTCACGCGGCGCGCCTGCCGCCTCTGCGGCCCAATCGCGGAACGTGCTGCGGAACCCATGCACCGTGAAATCCCCGCGCCCCATGCGCCGCAAGAGCATCAGCATCGACATGTTGGACAAAGGCCGGTGCCGCTTCTGCCCCTCGAAAACATAGGTCGACGCCATCGCCCGCATCGGCCCAAGTATCCGCAGCATTTCGTCGGTCAACGGCACCCGATGCACCACGCCGGTCTTCATCCGTTCCGCCGGAATTGTCCAAAGCCGCGCATCAGGATCCACCTCCTCCCAAGTCATGCCCAGTACCTCGGACGTGCGGCAGGCGCTTAGAATGGTGAATTGCAGCGCCTTGGCTGCCGTGGCCGTGCGGCCCTCCAGTTCGGCATAGAAGGCTGGCACGTCGCGCCATGGCATCGCGTCATGATGCGCCGCCTTGGCTTTGACCTTGGGCAGAACCTCCGCCTCTTTCACCGCCGTGACCGGGTTTTCCCCGTCACGGAACCCCGAAGACTTGGCCACGTCCAGCACGGTCTTCATGCGCTGCATCAGCCGCCGCGCGGTTTCATGCTTCATGGTCCAGATAGGCGACAGGCACATCAGCACTTCGGGCTGGCCGATGCTGTCCACCGGCATCCGGCCAATCTTGGGAAAGGCATAGTCGCGCAAGGTGTTGAGCCATTGCTGGCCGTGCTTGGGGTTCTTCCACGTGGGCAGGCGGTCAATATGCACCTGCCGCGCCAGCTCCTCGAAAGTCGGCACCTCGCGCTGGGCGTTGAAACGTGGGTTCAGCCCCGCCTTGGCCATGCGCCGATACTCCAGCGCCCTTTCACGGGCTTGGTTCAGCGTGACCACATCCGCGCCGCCCAGGCCAAAATCGGTGCGCAGTGGCGCGCCCTTGCGGTTTTTCTGGCCCTTCACCGTGACGCGCACGATCCAGCGCCGCGCGCCGGATGGATCAACCACCAGATAAAGCCCCGCCCCATCGCCATGTCGACCGGCCCCCAGGTTCTCCACCAGCTTCTTTGTCAGCTTGCCGCCCAGCGCCGCCATTGAAAGTACCACCTTTCATACCACACAAGGAAAGCATACCAAGGCAATCACACAAAATCCAATGAAACCTTGGACACGGCAAAAGCCCCGCAAATGCAGGGCCTTATGCGTTCAAAAGCTGTCGTGTGAAATCAGGGAAAATGCCGCCGTGGCGGAGGAGGTGGGATTCGAACCCACGGTACGCTTTCACGCACGCCGGTTTTCAAGACCGGTGCATTCGACCACTCTGCCACTCCTCCGGGTTTCGCCTCGTTAAACCGACTGAAGTGATTCTGCAAAGCACTCTGACGCAGGAATTCCGCCGAAGGGCGCGCACGGGACTTTCCTTGTTGACAGGCTCGCGATACACTGACCTCGCGCAAAACAGGCGCAGGCAGTCAGTCAAAGACCGGAAAACCGGCAAAGTCCCGCAAAAGGGGCGCGATAGGCAGAAGGGCAAGAAGATGAGCATTCAGCGAAATTCCTTGAGTTATCAAGGCTCCAGAGCGCGTAGCGCCGGGATGGCGCGGCTTTTGGCCGCGGGTACGGCGATCTGCCTGCTGGCGGCCTGCGAAAACGGCAACATGCCGGCGTTCCTGCAGAAAAACGACGCCGGGGAAACCGCGACGCGCGCCGCAAGATCGGTCAAGCTGATCGAACGTGACGTGGAAGCGCCCAATGTCTTCCAGGTGACCGAGGCCGGTCTGTGGGACGGGCGCCCCTCGCTGGGCGGTGTCTGGGTGGCACACCCGGACGTCAAGGAGCCCGAGCGGGTGATCATCCGCAACCCGACCAACGGCAAATTCGTCATCGGCGCATTGTTCCGCAAGGAACGGGCCAACCCCGGACCGCGGCTCCAGGTCTCGTCTGACGCCGCTGCCGCGCTGAAACTGGTGGCTGGCCAGCCCAACAACCTCAACGTCACCGCGCTGCGCCGCGAAGAGACGCCGGAAGCCCCGGAAACGCTGCACCCCGCCAGCCTCGGCGCGCCGGATGCGGTGACCGAAACCGCGCTTGACCCGGTCTCCGAAACCGCTGCAGCCGCAATTGAAAAGGCCCCGGCCAAGCCGGTCAAGACCGCGGCGGCCACCGCCCCCAAACCCGCGGCCCAGCCCAAGGCCAAGGCCTCCAGCCTGTCCAAGCCCTATATCCAGCTCGGCATCTTCTCGATCGAGAAGAACGCTCAGGACACCGCCGCCGCGATGCGCTCCAAGGGGCTGATCCCGACGGTCAAGAAGCAGTCGAGCAAGGGCAAGACTTTCTGGCGCGTTGTCGTCGGTCCGGCCTCGAACAGCACCGAGCGGACTGATATCCTCCAGATCATCAAGTCGGCGGGCTTCACCGACGCCTACGCCGTTTCAAGCTAACCGCCCCCGATGACGGGGCCTCAACGCAGGACCGGTATCTTCATGCTCCGACCCCTCGCCGCCCCGCTGCTTGCGCTTGTCCTGGCCCTGGCGGCCGCCCTTCCCGCCGCGGCCTTCGACACACGCGCCAAATCCGCCTTCGTGGTCGACATGACCACCGGCACCGTGCTGCTGGCCAAGAACGCGGACGCCCCCCTTCCGCCCGCGTCGATGTCCAAGCTGATGACGCTCTACATGGCGTTTGAGGCGATCCGCGATGGCCGCCTCGACATCAACGAACGCCTGCCGGTGTCGCAGCACGCGATGTCCTATGGCGGCTCGACCATGTTCCTCGACACCACCGACCGGGTGCGGGTCGAAGACCTGTTGCGCGGCATCATCGTGCTGTCGGGCAATGACGCCTGCGCCGTGATCGCCGAAGCGCTCAGCCCCGATGGCACCGAGGCGGGCTTTGCCCGCTACATGACCCGCCGCGCGCAGCAGCTGGGCATGACCAATTCCACCTTCGCCAATTCCAACGGCTGGCCCGCCGCGGGTCACCGCATGTCGATGCGCGACCTGGCGCTGATTGCCCGCCGGATCATCCTGGATTTCCCGGAATTCTACCCGATGTTCGCCGAGCGCACCTATGCCTTCGACGGCCGCGCGCCGCAGAACGTCAACAACCGCAACCCCTTACTGCGCCTCGATATCGGCGCCGACGGGCTCAAGACCGGCCACACCCAGGAAGCGGGTTACGGGCTTGTCGGCTCGGCCAGGCAGGGTGACCGCCGGGTGGTCTTTGCCATGTCCGGGCTGGACAGCGAGCGGGTGCGCGCCGAGGAATCCGAACAGATCGTCAACTGGGCCTTCCGCCATTTCACCCAGTCCAAGGTCGCCAGCGAGGACCAGGTCGTGGCCGAAGCCGATGTCTGGATGGGCGCCGAGATGAAGGTCGGTCTGACCCCGGGCGAAGACATCCAGATGCTGGTGCCCGTTCTGGCCAGTGGCAAGGTCAATGCCGAGGTGGTCTATACCTCGCCCGTCGCCGCGCCGATTGCCAAGGGTGACAAGCTGGGCGAGATGATCATCTCGCTCGAAGGTCTGCCGGATACCACCGTGCCGCTGGTGGCGGATCGCGACATTGCCTCGGGCGGGTTCATGAGCCGGGTGACCACCGCGGCCAAGATCCTGCTCAAGCAATGGGGCGCGACGGTGCCGGACCTGGCCTCTTCCTGAAGGGCCCCGGCGCACATGTTCCTCTCCTTTGAAGGCATCGACGGCTCGGGCAAGTCGACGCAGGCGCGACTGCTGGCCGATCACCTGCGCGCCCGGGGCCGCGACGTGGTGCTGACCCGCGAACCCGGCGGATCGCCGGGGGCCGAGGAAATCCGCGCATTGGTCCTGCAGGGCGATCCCGATCGCTGGTCCGCCGAGACCGAGATCCTGCTGTTCACCGCCGCTCGGCGCGATCACCTTGAACGCACCATCCTGCCGGCGCTGGACGCCGGCAAGGTGGTGATCTGCGACCGGTTCGCCGACAGCACGCGCATGTACCAGGGATTGTCGCGCGGCGATCTGCGCGCGGCGGTCGACCAATTGCACAACCTGATGATCGGACGCGAACCCGACCTGACCCTGCTGATCGACATGGACCCGACCACTGGCCTGGCCCGCGCCAAGGGACGCCAGGGCATCGAGGAACGGTTCGAGGATTTCGGCGCCGGGTTGCAGGAACAGATGCGCGCCGGCTTTCTCGCGCTGGCCAAGGAATTTCCCGACCGCTTTCGCGTCATCGACGGCGGCCGCGCCATCGACGCGGTGACCCGGGACGTGATCGCAACGGTCGAACGCGCCGGGCTCTGACACCCGGCCACCCGGCGCGGTGGCGTGGCAGTCTAGAGGTCAGTGTCGGTGCTGTCGCCCTTGTACTCGTCCTCCTCGTCGTAAATCCCCTCGTCCTCCTCGTCGATCGGATAGACCGGCATGGACTCATCATCCCCGCCGCTCGCAAAGGACGCGAGGTAACGGCGCAGCATCAGGTCTTCGCGCCGCTCGATAAAGGCGATGATCTGGTCGAGGCTCGGGGTCGGCTTGGTTGTCTGGATATAGCGCTGCGTCTCGCGCATGATCTGCTGCGCCTTGACCTCCGGGATGCCGCTGAAATCACGTTCGTCCGGGGCATAGGTGATCTGGCCAAGCGGCCCGCGCTGAAACGCCAGGCCGTCACGCGACGCCGCCACCTGGCCCGAAGGCCGCAACCGCTGGCGCAGCGCGCCTTCCAGGTCCGGTGCTCCCGGCGCCACGCCGCCCTCCTGGGCAAAGGACATGGCCCGGCGCTTGCGCCCCACCGCATCGGCGCTCAGGTCGCGGCCAATGTCGCCCCAGCGCGGCCCACCCAGCCAGACCGCGGCGAACATGATCTTGGCGCGGATCTCGTCGGTGCCGCCCACCCGCAGCCCGTCATGGAACATCCGGTGCACCTCGCGCCAATCGCGCGAATGGTATTCCGCCAGGTCCTCGTTGCCGATGCCGCAATAGGCATCATGCAGCGCGGCGGCATTGGAAAACTCCTTGCTGCGCGGGTTGCCGATCACCGCGATGAAAATCGGCGGGATCGAGGCCCCATCGGTCAGCGTGCCGCTCGGTGCCACCCAGCGGGAATTGCTGCTGTCGACAAAGCCCAGCCTGCGGGCCAGCGGGTAGAAATCGGCCTTGCGCTGCGCCACCTTCACCGGCCGGTTGGTCAACAGGTAGGGCCCAAAGAAGAACTGGCAGGTCGGCTGCGCCGGCCCGCCGCATTCCGTCCCGACGGTTGCGGTCGTCTGGCCAGGCCCGGGGGCAGTTTCGACACACCCCGTCAGCGCAAGGGCCAGCGCCGGGAGCACGGCAGCAAATTTCCACTTCGGCATAAATCCATCCTTCGTCAATCCGGGTTCTCCGGCAAACCGGAGGCAATGATTCTTGAATGGCCACATTGTCCCCTGTCGGAACATGGTAATTCAAGCCCGTCCCCCGGCAAATGCCTGCCGGATCGCCAGGCTTCCCCAGGCGTTGTCTGGATTTGCGGCCCTTTGGCCCTAGGTTGAACCGCCGGTGGCCGCGATCAGCGGCACCCGCCAGTACCCGTCCCAGTACCCGTCAGTGAGAAGGAGGAACAAAATGTCCCACGTCTATCCGATCACCGAAGTCTATGGCTCTTCGACCGCAAGCATCGACGACGCCATCCGCGAAGCCGTCCGCGCCGCCAATACCTCGGTGCGCAATCTCGAATGGTTCGAGGTCACCGACATCCGCGGCCACGTCAAGGACGGTGAAGTCGTGCATTTTCAGGTTGGGGTGAAGCTGGGCTTCCGGCTGGACCGCGACTGACCGCCCTGCCCCTCCGGGACCGAGAGCGGGCTGATCCAGGTCAAGGCGGCCATATGCGAAAACCCCTATGTGTTTCCGCACGATTCAACCGGAGAAACCGCCATGCTGACCCTGATCCTGCACATCTTCATCGGCTCCACCCTTGCCGGCACGGCCATCGTGGCCGCGCTCGTCTCGGGCTTTGACACGCTTCAGCCGATCCTGATCGCCGCCGCAATCGGCTTTCTCGCGTCGATCCCGGTCAGCTGGATCGTCGCCCGCAAGATCATGGATCGGCGCTAGCGGCCTTGGGCATCTGTACAAATGGGGGGGCCTGTCCAAATCGATGCGACATCTCGGCCCGTTTGTTCCGAACCTCAGCCCAAAATCGCGGGCCAGTTCGCCTCGCCCTTGGCGATATTGCCCGGCACATCCTGAAGCCACAATTCCCGCGCCCGCAGGTTGGCGTTGAGGTACAACCGCCCCTCGTAGATCGTCCAGGCCTCGGGGATCGTCGGCGCAAGATAGCCGCGCGACGCGGCAAAAGCGCAGTATCCGCCGAACCGGGGCGCGTATTTCCCTGGGTTGCTTTCAAACATCGACATCGCGGCCTTGGTGTCGAATTGCCACTGCGCGCCGCGCCACAACACCTTGAAACCATTACCCGTTGCATCGGGCGCCCCGGCCTGGAAATAGGCCACGGGATCGGCGCCGTTGATCGCCACGCCGCCGGTCTGGAATATCTCGGGCTCCCGCGCCCAGGCCATCTGCGGCACCAGCGGCACCGTCGCAAGCGCCCCCAGGAAAGCGCGTCGTTTCAAGCTCATCTGTCATCTCCCCTTCAAAGATGTCTCAAGATGCGGCAGCGCGCGCGCCGGCAAAACCCCACTCGCACCAAGGTGATACCCCGTGACCGCGCGTCGCAGCCCCTTGGCCGTCCCGCGAAAATCGCGTAAGCCGTGGGCATGACACGGGTTTTCCGTCCTCTTTCCGGGTGCCTCCTGGCCCTCATGCTGCTGGTCACGGCCCAGTCGATGGCGCTGGCCCGGGGGGCGTCCGTGGCCGTGGATGAAATAATTCTCTGCACCGGTTCCGGCCCGGTGATGATCTCGGTCGACGCCAATGGCGACCCCACCGGGGAATCGCACATCTGCCCCGAGTTCACGCTTTCGCTGATCGTGGCCCTCGACCCCGAGCGCCCCGGCCCCTTCCACCCCGCATGGCAGGACATGCCGCTGGGCCCGGGTCGAGAGATCAGCTCAAAAGCGCTTGAACCACGGGCGGCCACGGCGCGGGGGCCACCGGCAGCGGCTTGAAATTCAACTGAATATCAAACCACTGACAAACCTGACGGAGTCTGACATGACCTTTTCCCGTATCACTGCGGCGCTTGCCGCAACGCTTCTTGCCGCGCCCGCATGGGCCGCCGACATCACCATCGACGACGCCTATGCCCGCGCCAGCAATGCCAAGGCCGGTGCCGCCTTCATGGTAATCCACAATGCCGGTGACACCGACGACCGGCTGATCTCGGCCGCATCCGACGTCGCCGCCCGGGTGGAACTGCACACCCACAAGGACATGGGCGAAGGCGTGATGAAGATGATGCATGTCGAAGAAGGCTTTGCCATCCCCGGTGGCGGCATGCACAGCCTCGCCCGCGGCGGCGACCACATCATGTTCATGGGTCTCAAGGATGCTTTTGAACAGGGCGATACCCTCTCCGTCACCCTGACCTTTGAAAAGGCGGGTGAGATGGTGGTGGAGATCCCCGTCGATCTTGAGCGTATGCCCGACCACGGCAAGATGAAGCACTCCCACTGACACGACACGCCGGGGCGGCCCGTCGCGGTCGCCCCCGGCTATCCCTTCAGCAGCGATGCCACCCAGGCCGGTACGGTCTCGGTCGCAGGACCCGGCAGGCAGCGGTCAAACAGATGTGACACCGCCGTCGCCTCAAGGCTCAACTCCACCGTTTCCGCCCCGGCCATGCGCGCCTCTTCCACGTAGGTTGCCGCCGGATGGACCTGCCCCGAGGTTCCGATGGCGGCGAATAACTCCGCCTCGGCCAGATGCGCCGCGATCTCGTCCAGATGATAGGGATATTCCCCGAACCAGACCACGTCGGGCCGCGCAGCACGGCGGTCACAGGCGGGACAGGCGGTGTCCGGCGTCATCTGCAACGGCGCCGCCCAGCGATGGCCGCAGTCATGGCACAGCGCGCCGCGCAGGGCACCATGCATCTGCAACACCCGGCGTGACCCCGCCCGCTGGTGCAGATCGTCGACGTTCTGCGTCACCAGCACCACCTCACCCGGCCAGGACGCCTCAAGCTCGGCCAGCGCCAGATGTGCGGCATTCGGACTGGCCTCGGCGGCCTGCACCCGGCGGGCGTTGTAGAAGTCGTGCACCAACCCGGGATTGCGCGCATAGCCCTCGGGCGTGGCCACATCCTCGATCGCGTGTCGCGCCCAAAGCCCGTCCTTGTCGCGAAAGGTGCCCAGCCCGCTTTCCGCGGAAATCCCGGCGCCGGTGAGAAGTACGATCTTGCCCATGTGTCTCCTTGGACCTCGGTCATTTGCCCCCGCGCAAAGGGCAGGTTACAGAAGGACATTCTGGCAGGAGGCCCGCCCCATGACCACCCGTATCCTCTTTGTTTGTCTCGGGAATATCTGTCGCTCGCCCACCGCCGAAGCGGTTGTGCGGGCCAGGTCCGCCGGGCTGGACCTCATGCTCGACAGCGCCGGAACCGGCGATTGGCACGCCGGCGACCCGCCCTATGGCCCGATGCAGCGCGCGGCCCTGGCGCGGGGCTATGACATGAGCGCCCTGCGTGCCCGCGTGCTCCTGGCCGAGGATTTCGACCGTTTCGACCTGATCCTCGGAATGGACGCCGACAACATGCGCGGGATCGAGGCGCTGCGCGGCACCTCGGACACCCCGATACGGCTGTTCACCGACTATGCCCAGGGACAGACCGAAGGCGTGCCCGATCCCTATTACACCCGCGACTTCGACGGCGCGCTGGACCTGATCGAACGTTGTGCCGAGGGGCTGCTGGCCACGCTTGATCCGGCGCGGGGCGGCGGACGCAGCTCCGGCTGATCCGGGCCGATTCCCGCGCTTCCCCCTTCCGTCCTGCCCAAGGGCGCACTACACCTCGGATCATGAGCGACGACACCCCCCAGCCCGACCGCATCGACGGCGCACCGCATCCGCGGGACACCCAACGCCTGATCGGGCAGCAGATGGCCGAACAGAGCTTTCTCGAGGCGCTGGCCTCGGGACGGCTGCATCACGGCTGGATGATCGCCGGGCCGCGCGGCGTGGGCAAGGCGACGCTGGCCTGGCGCATCGCCCGATACCTGATTGCCAACCCGCCGGGGGGCGACGGGGGCGGGCTGTTCGATGCGCCGCCGCCGCCCACATCGCTGGAGGTGGACCCCGAGCACCCGGTGGCGCGGCGCATGGCAGCCGGATCCGAGCCGGGGCTGTTCCGGCTGGTCCGGCCCTGGGATGACAAGGCCAAGCGGTTGCGGGCCGAGATTACCATCGCCGAGGTGCGCAAGCTGAAATCGCGCTTTGCCCTGTCGGCGGCGGATGGCGGATGGCGAGTGGTGATCGTCGACGCGATGGACGAGATGAACACCGCCGCCGCCAACGCGCTTCTGAAATTGCTGGAAGAGCCGCCGGCCCGCACGACGCTGCTTCTGGTCACGCATCAGCCTTCGGCGCTTTTGCCCACCATCCGGTCACGCTGCCGGATGCTGCAACTGCGCCCACTGGGCACCGAGGACATGGGCGACGCGCTGGCCCAGGCGGGCATCGATGCCTCCCCCGATGAGGCCGCCGCCCTGTCGGCGCTAGCCGCCGGATCCGTCGGTGCGGCGGTGCGCCTGTCACTCAATGACGGGCCGCGGCTTTACGCCGAGATTGTCGAGCTCCTGGCCTCGCTGCCGCAGATGGACCGAGCGCGGGCGCTGAAACTGGCCGAAGCCGCGACGGCGCGCGGCGACGAGGATCGGGTCAACACCATCTTTTCGCTGCTCGACCTTGCGCTTGTCCGCCTGGCCCGCTTTGGCGCCACCGGTCTGCCCGGGCCCGAGGCCGCGCCGGGCGAAGCACAAATATTCGCCCGCCTCTGCCCCTCGCCGCACAGTGCGCGGGCATGGGCCGAGCAGGGACAACAGATCTCAGCCCGAACTCGTCATGGCCGGGCGGTCAACCTTGACCCTGCCGCACTCATCCTAGATACCGTGATCAAGCTCCAAAAGACGGCGGCGGACCATTCCGCCTGAGGCGGTTCATGACCATTTCCAAGATCACCGACAGTCACACGCACCTCGATTTCCCCGATTTCGACGAGGAACGCGACGATGTCATCGCCCGCGCCGTCGACGCCGGGGTGCATCGCATGGTGACCATCTGCACGAAGCTGCGCAACGAACCCGGGGTGCGCGCGATTGCCGAAGCGCATGATCCGGTGTTCTATGCCGCGGGCACCCACCCGATGAGCGCCGCCGAGGAACCGATGACCTCGGTCGAGGAGCTTGTAAGCCTCAGCCAGCACCCCAAGTTCGTGGGCATCGGCGAGACCGGGCTCGATTACCATTACACCGCTGAAAGCGCCGAGGTGCAGAAACAATCGCTGCGCATCCACATCGAGGCGGCGCAACGCACTGGGTTGCCGCTGATCATCCACGCCCGCGCCGCCGATGACGACATGGCCGACATCCTGGAGGCCGAGCACCGCAACGCGCCCTATGCCTGCGTCATGCATTGCTTTTCCTCGGGGGCGGATCTGGCCCGGCGCACGCTTGACCTGGGCTTTTACCTGTCGATGTCCGGCATCACCGCCTTCCCGAGAAGCCAGGAGCTGCGCGATATCTTTGCCAGCGCACCGCTGGACCGCATCCTGGTGGAAACCGACGCGCCCTATCTGGCGCCGCCGCCCTTCCGGGGCAAGCGCAATGAGCCGGCCTATACCATGCACACCGCGAAACGCGCGGCCGAGACCTTTGGCGTCGACTTCGACACCTTCGCCGCCCGGACCGAGGCGAATTTCGAAGCGCTGTTCACCAAGGCCGCCAACTGGAGCCCCGCATGAGCGACCAATTCCGCTTCACCATCCTTGGCTGCGGATCGTCAGGCGGCGTGCCGCGCCTGCCCGGGCTTTGGGGTGATTGTGACCCCGAGAACCCGAAAAACCGTCGCCGCCGCTGTTCGATGCTGGTCGAACGGATCGGGGCCGAGGGCACCACGACGGTGCTCATCGACACCTCGCCCGATCTGCGCAGCCAGCTGCTCGACACCGGAACCGGGCGGTTGGACGGGGTGATCTATACCCATGCCCATGCCGACCACGTGCATGGCATCGACGACCTGCGGATGATCGTCTTCAACATGCGCGCCCGCCTGCCGGTCTGGGCCGATGGCCCGACGCAGGCTTCGCTGCTCAGCCGCTTCAGCTATGCCTTTGTCCAGCCCGAGGGATCGCCCTATCCGCCGATCCTCGACCTGCATACCCTGGACGGCGCGACCGAGGTTACAGGCCCCGGAGGGCCGATCACCTTTCACCCCTTCGAGGTCAATCACGGTGCAATCGACGCGCTGGGGTTTCGCATCGGCGGGCTGGCCTATGTGCCTGATGTGGCGGAAATTCCCGAAGCGGTCTGGCCGATGCTGGACGGTCTCGACATCTGGGTCGTCGACGCGCTGCGCCGCGAACCGCACCCGACGCACGCCCACCTTGCCAAGACGCTGGAGTGGATTGAACGCGCCGGGCCGAAACGCGCGGTGCTGACCAACATGCACTTCGACCTCGATTATGCCACCGTCGCAGCCGAAACCCCCGACCACATCACCCCGGCCTATGACTTGATGCAGCTGACGCTGGACGCGGAATGACCGCCCCCTGCCGCATCTTGCTTGTGGGCCTCGCCCGGGCCGCGCGCTGACATGCAGGCGCTGCTGGACGTCATCCTGCCGGTCTTCCTGGTCATTGGCGCCGGTTACCTCGCTGTCTGGCGCGGCTGGCTGAGCGACAATGGCATCGACGGGCTGATGGACTTCACCCAGAAGTTCGCGATCCCGGCGCTGCTGTTCAAGGCGATCTCAACGCTGAACCTGGGCGAACACTTCGATCTCGCGGTGCTGGTCAGCTTCTATACCGGGTCGCTCACCGGGTTTTTCGCCGGTCTCCTTGCCGGGCGCTACCTGTTCAAACGGGCATGGGAAGATTCGGTGGCCATCGGCTTCTGCTGTCTCTTTGCCAACTCGGTGATGCTGGGCCTTGCGATCACCGAAAACGCCTTCGGGGCCGAAGCATTGGGGCCGAATTATGCCATCGTCGCCCTGCATTCACCGATCTGCTACGGCATCGGCATCACCGCGATGGAGATCGCCCGCGCCCGCGGCACCCCCGCACGGCACATCCCGGGCAAGGTGCTCAAGGCGATGTTCCGCAATGCGCTGGTGATCGGCATCGGGCTGGGCGCGCTGGTCAATATCACCGACGTGACGCTGCCGCCGGTGGCGGCCTCGGCGCTGGATCTCGTGGTGCGCGCGGCCATCCCCTGTGCGCTGTTCGGCATGGGCGGGGTGATGTTCCGCTATCGCCCCGACGGCGATTTCCGCATCATCGGCTTTGTCTGTTTCGTGTCGCTGATCCTGCATCCCGCGATCACCTATACCCTTGGCACGTTCAACCAGCTGTCGACCGGCGCGTTGCGTTCCGCGGTGCTGACGGCGACGATGGCGCCGGGGATCAACACCTATGTCTTCGCCAATATGTACGGCGTGGCCAAGCGGGTGGCGGCCTCATCGGTGCTGCTGGCCACGGCGCTGTCGATCCTGACAATCTGGACCTGGCTGGCCATCCTGCCGTGACACGCCCTTGACCCCCGCCGCACGCCGTGGCGACATGATCGCAAAGGAGCCGCCATGCCCGATCCCAAGCTGATGCTGCGTTATCCGCGCATTTCCGACCTGATCCCGCGCGCCAGTCGCCGCATCCCCCGGTTCGCCTGGGGCTACCTGAACCACGGCCAGGGTCGCGAGACGCTGCTGCGCGACAATACCGGCGCGTTCGACCGTGTCCGGCTGGGTCAGACCGTGCTCAACGACCTGGGCACGCCCGATACCAGCGCGCAGGTGCTGGGCCAGACACATGCCTTTCCCTTCGGCATCTCGCCGGTTGGCCTGACCTCGATGATGTGGCCCGGCGGCGAAAAGCTCCTTGCCAGGGTCGCCAGCGAGACCGGCATTCCCATGACCCTGTCCTGCGTCGCCAATGCCAGGCTGGAGGACATCGCGCCACTGGCCACCACGGGGCTCTGGTTTCAGCTTTACGCGCTGGAGGACCCGGTGCCGCGGCTTGATCTCGTGCGGCGGGCCGAAGCGGCGGGGGTCGAGACGCTGGTGGTCACCATCGACGTGCCGGTCACATCACGCCGCGAGTTTGCCTCGGTTTCCGGCCTGCCGGCACGCGGGCGGCTGACACCACGGATGATGGCCCAGGCCATGCTCTGCCCGGAATGGGGGCTGCGCACCCTGCATCGCGGGCGGCCCGATTTCGTGAACTTCCGGCCCTACGTGCCCGATGGCGCCAGCTTCACCGACCTCGGCGATTTCGCCGCCAGCAACCTGGGCCGCCGCGTCACCCCGGCCGAGATCGAAGAGATCCGCGCCGTCTGGCCCGGCAAGCTGGTCATCAAGGGCGTGATGAGCGCGCAGGACGCCCGCCGTGCGCTGGACCTGGGCGCCGATGCGCTGTGGATTTCCAACCACGGCGGCCGCCAGAGCGATGCGGTAATGCCCGCGCTCGATGCGCTGGTCGCGCTGCGCGAAAGCTTTGCCGACACGCCGCTGATCCTCGACAGCGGGGTGCGCAGCGGGCTCGACGTGCTGCGGGCGCTGCGCCTGGGCGCGGATTTCGTCTTTCTCGGGCGCAGTTGGTTCTATGGCATGGGAGCCATCGGCCCGCGCGGCGCACAGCACGTGGCCGACATCCTGGCCGCGGAACTGAGCTATTCCATGCGCCAGCTGGGCGTGCCGGACCTGCGGCGCGAGACGTTGAACCGGTTGGACGTGATCATGTCCGACCCGACGTCTTGAGCCGCACCGCCATCTCGCTCATCACCCGGTAAAGCGTACCTGCCTCAGGCTTCCAGGCCGCCACCTCGGCGGCCTGCGCTGTCACCACCGCCCTGTCGCCCCGCGCGGCGGGGCCGGTCAGCGCCGCCTGCGGCGACCGGGACAGAAGGTTGTCGACCGTGCCGCGCAGCAGCACCGCCTGCAGATCCGCCTGCACCTCTTCGGGCACGCCGGCCTCGGCCCAGGCTTCCTGGGCCAGGGCCTGGAGGACCGTGGTAAAGTTGTTCGAGATCACCGCCGCCGCATGATAAAGTGCCTTGGCCTCGGTGCGGATCGAAAAGACCCTGGCGCCCAAGGTTTCGAACAGCGCGGCAACCGGCGCAGATGCCGGGCCCTCGACGCCGCAATGGCAGCCGGGGAACTGCGCCGTGGCGCTGGCGGGATCGGCGAAGGACAGGACCGGATGCGCGCTGGCCACCTGCCAGCCCCTGTCAGACAGCGGGGCGAGGATCGACGAAGGGTGAAACCCGCTGCAATGCACGGCAATGGCCGGGGACAGGTCCAGTCGGGCCAGATCTTCGGCCACGGCGCTGATCTGGCCATCCGGCACCGTCAGGATCCAGACATCCGCCGGGCGCATCGCCGCCAGGTCGCTCACCGCGCGCCCCGCCCCGGCAAAGTCGCGGGCCGCTTCCGCCGCCGCTTCCCGCCGGGCAAAAATGTCCTGCGGCGGGCAAGGCCCGGCATCGACCATCCGGCGCAAAAGCGTCTGACCGACCTTGCCCGGTCCCACCAGGTTGATTCGCATCGTCCTGTCCATTGCCCTGCCTTATCCTGCCCTGTCCCGGCCTACCCTTACCAGACGGCAATTTCCACACCCACAGCCCGCCTCCAGTGGCCGCTCGCCTCCAGCGCTCAGCGCCAACTTCCTCGACGTATGAGGGTGTTACCTCCATTCGACGGTAGTATGTCAGTTATGTTTATTAATCTATTGCTCCAGCAATAGCGAAAATGATACTCAGATCCTCAGCAAGTACGCGCCTGCGGGCGTAGGGAGGCACACCACATGAATGCGGACCGTTTTCTGCCCGGCGAACTCGACCCGGCGGTTCCCATAACGCAACAGATCTTCGTTCGGCTGCGCGGCGCGATCATCGAGTGCGAACTGGCGCCCGGCGACAAGATCTCGGAAAGCGAAATTGCCCGCATTTGTGCCGTCAGCCGCCAACCGGTGCGCGAAGCCTTTATTCGGCTCGCCGGAGAGGGCCTGTTGGCGATCCGTCCGCAGCGTGGCACCACGATCACGCCGATTGCCTTTTCCTCTGTCCTCGATGCGCGGTTCCTGCGCGAAGCGGTTGAAGCCGATGTTGTCAGCATCCTGGCCACCGACCCCGATGACGAGGTGGTGCGCGAGCTGCGCGCCCAGGTGAAGGCGCAGAAATGCACCCCGGACAGCGGCCACCAGGACTTTCTGCTGCTCGACGACCGGTTTCATCGCACAATGGCCGAGGCGGCAGGCAAATCCGGCGTCTGGCAGATGCTGGATGGCCAGCGGGCCCAGATGGACCGGGTGCGTTTCCTGTCAGTGCGCCGGACGCCGGTGGCCAGGGTGGTTGCCCAGCATGATACCATCGTCGAACAGATCGCCGCGGGTGATGCCACGGCCGCCACGACGGCCATGCGCCACCACCTGCGCGATCTGTTGAAAGACCTGCACGAGATCAAGGCCGCCTATCCCGATTACTTCGACCTGGAAGGCGACGACCTGCCCGAGCCCCGCCATGCGCCCCTGTCCCACAGGACGCCTGGCACGGATACGACGCACCGGGGCGGGCCCTCGGCCTAATAGCCCAGCGTCGCGGTCACGGCCCTTTGCCATGCGGCATATTTCGTAGCCCGGGTCTGTTCGGTCATTTCCGGCTGAAACTCCCGGTCCAGCGCCCATTGCCGGGCAAAGCCGTCTTGCGATGGAAAGACCCCCTGCTTCTGACCTGCAAGCCAGGCCGCGCCCAGCGCCGTCGTTTCCAGCACCTGCGGGCGATCGACACGGGTGCCGATGATGTCGGACAGGAACTGCATCGCAAAGTCCGACGCGCTCATCCCGCCATCGACGCGCAGGATCGCATCGCCCGCGCCGCCCATGTCGGCATGCATCGCGGTCAGCAGGTCGCGGGTCTGATACCCCACGCTTTCAAGCGCGGCGCGGGCAAATTCGGCCGGGCCAGAGCCGCGCGTCAGGCCAAAGATCGCACCGCGACAATCGGCATCCCAATAAGGCGCGCCCAGCCCGGTAAAGGCCGGCACGAGCACCAGGTCCTGGCCGGGGTCGGCCTGTTCCGCCAGGGCTTGCGTCTCGCCCGCCGAGCGGATGATCTTCAACCCGTCGCGCAGCCATTGCACCACGGCCCCGGCGATGAAGATCGAACCTTCCAGCGCATAGGTCGGCTTGCCGTCCAGCTGATAGGCGATGGTGGTCAGCAGGCGGTTGTTCGACCGAACCGGGGTGTCGCCGGTGTTGAGCAACGCGAAACACCCGGTGCCATAGGTGGATTTCAGCATGCCGGGCTTGAAACAGGCCTGCCCCACGGTGGCTGCCTGCTGATCGCCGGCGATGCCGCGGATCGGGATCGGACGCCCGAATAGATCGGGGCGCGTCTCGCCGAAATCGGCGGCGCTGTCGCGCACCTCGGGCAGCATGTCCATCGGGATGCCCAGCCGGTCGCAGATGGTCCGCGACCAGCGGCCCTTGCGGATGTCATACAGCATGGTGCGCGCGGCATTGGTGGCATCGGTCAGGTGATACCGCCCGCCGGTCAGGTTCCACACCAGCCAGCTGTCGACGGTGCCGAACACCAGCTCGCCCGCCTCGGCCCGCGCGCGCGCACCATCTACGTTGTCCAGGACCCAGGCCAGTTTCGTCCCCGAGAAATAGGGATCAAGCAACAGGCCGGTGCGGTCGGTGATCGTCTCTTCAAAACCTTCGGCCTTGAGCGCCTTGCAGAAATCCGATGTGCGCCGATCCTGCCAGACGATGGCGTTATAGACCGGCTGACCGGTCTTGCGATCCCAGACCAACGTTGTTTCGCGCTGGTTGGTGATGCCGATGGCGGCAATCTCGGTGGCCCCGATCCCGGCCTTCTCGATGACGGCGCGACAGGTGGCGACGGTGGTCGCCCAGAGGTCCGCGGGGTCATGTTCGACCCAGCCGCTGTCGGGGAAATGCTGGGCGAATTCCTCCTGCGCCGAGGCGCGGATGGCGAGGCCCGTATCGAACAGCATGGCGCGGGTCGACGTGGTGCCCTGGTCGATGGCAAGGATATGGGTCATGGCGGTTCTGTCGGGGTTGTTGGGGGGCGTGGGCGTTTGGGGCAAGAGGTGCTCGGGTCGGGGCCGGAGGATGACGGGGTGGATGCGCGGGGTAAAGGAGAGGTGGCCGAGGCCCCGAAGGGCCCCGACCGGGAGGAAGGCTTACTGCCAGGACTGGATCAGCTCGTCATAGCTGACTGTCATCGGCTCTTCGTCCTCGTTCTGAAGCTTGGCGTAGGGCGCTCCATCCTGGCTCAGCCAGTGTTCGGCACCCATTTCCTCGTTCATCTTCGGACCAATATCACCCTGGATTCCGGCACGTTCCAGACGCTCAAGCACCCGCTCCTGGTCGGCACAAAGGCTGTCGAGCGCTTCCTGCGGGGTTTTCGCACCGGACATGGCATCGCCGATGTTCTGCCACCACAGCTGGGCCAGCTTCGGGTAGTCGGGGATGTTGGTGCCGGTCGGCGACCAAGCCACCCGCGCGGGCGAGCGATAGAAGTCGACCAGGCCACCCAGCTTGTCCTTGCGCTCGGTAAAGCTGTCATGCTGGATCGAGGATTCGCGAATGAAGGTCAGGCCGACATGGCTTTTCTTCACGTCCACGGTTTTCGACGTCACGAACTGGGCATAGAGCCATGCCGCCTTGGCACGGTCCACGGGCGTGGATTTCATCAGCGTCCAGGACCCCACGTCCTGATAGCCGACCTTCTGGCCTTCTTTCCAGTAGACCCCATGCGGCGAGGGCGCGAGGCGCCATTTCGGCGTGCCATCCTCGTTCATCACCTGCTCGGAAGCCACCAGCGGCGGCACGAAGGTGGTGTACATGAACATCTGTTGCGCGATCTGCCCCTGTGCCGGGATCGGGCCCGCCTCGGAGAAGGTCATGCCCGCGGCTGCCGGGGGCGAATAGTTCTGCAGCCATTCGATCGCCTTGGTCACCGCATAGACGGCGGCCGGTGCGTTTGTGGCCCCGCCACGCGACACACAGGATCCCACGGGTTGCGAGTTCTCGTTCACCCGCACGCCCCATTCATCGACCGGCAGGCCGTTGGGTTCACCCACGTCGCCCATGCCGGCCATCGACATCCAGGCATCGGTGTACCGCCAGCCAAGGCTGGGGTCCTTCTTGCCATAGTCCATGTTGCCGAAGATGTCGCCATCGACACCCATGTGCGACAGGTCACGCCCGGTAAAGAACTCGGCGATGTCTTCGTAGGCCGACCAGTTGACCGGAACGCCCAGATCATAGCCGAACTGTTCCTTGAAGTCGGCCTTGTTCTTTTCGTCGTTGAACCAGTCGTAGCGGAACCAATAGAGGTTCGCGAACTGCTGGTCGGGCAGCTGGTAAAGCTTGCCATCGGGCGCGGTGGTGAACTGGGTGCCGATGAAATCATCGAGGTCCAGCCCCGGGTTGGTCACATCCGCGCCTTCGTTCGCCATCCAGTCGGTCAGGTTGCGCACCTGCTGATAGCGCCAGTGGGTGCCGATCAGGTCACTGTCGTTGACATAGCCGTCATAGATGTTCTCGCCCGACTGCATCTGCGTTTGCAGCTTTTCGACCACGTCGCCTTCGCCGATCAGGTCATGGGTGACCTTGATGCCGGTGATCGCGGTGAACGCCGGCGCCAACACCTGGCTTTCATATTCGTGGCTGGTGATGGTTTCCGAGACGACCTTGATCTCCATGCCGGCCATTGGGGCCGCGGCATCGATAAACCATTGCATCTCGGCTTCCTGATCGGCGCGGCTCAGCGCCGACATGTCGCCGATTTCGGCGTCCAAAAAGGCCTTTGCGGCCTCCATGTCTGCAAATGCGGCACTTCCAAGCAATGACAGCGCCATTGCCAGCGAAGTGGTGGATTTGAGCTTCAAGTTCATAGTTGTCCTCCCAATTGTAGGAACTTGGTTGCTACGAAGGCGGCGCCCTGCCGGTTACTCCGGCCCTTGGGGGCGTCGCCGGTTTGCCCGTTCACACCCAGCGGAAGACCGCCGCAGCGTAGATCAGGCAGACGATCAACGCAAAAGGTTGGTTTGCGCCGACCAATCCAAGCCAGGCCAGATTGATGAAGGCCGAGCCGAGAAGAGTGATGAAGAGACGGTCGCCCCGCGTTGTTTCGATCCTGAGAATGCCGGTGCGTGGCGTCTCGGGGAATTTGATCGCGAGGATCGTGAAGGTGATGAGCAGGCTTGCGATCACCATGAAGAAGATCGCCGTCGGCCAGGTCCATGCCATCCATGCCATGTCAGTGGCTCCCTTTGGTACGATTGGATTTGCGAATGTCATCCTCGGGCCTGACCCGAGGACCTTTGGCCGCCCGCAAGGACGTCATCCCCGGGCTTGACCCGGGGACCTCTTGCCGCAAAAGACCGACTGTCATCCTCGGGCTCGACCCGAGGATCTCCCGCCGATGAGGTCCTCGGGTCAAGCCCGAGGATGACCCCTCTCCAATGCATAGGTCATCGCCACTGACCGCTACACCACCGCAATCTCGCCCCACATGTCTCGCCAGCCGGGATTCGTCTTCTCCACCAGTTCGATCTTCCACCGCCGATACCAGCGTTTCAGCGATTTTTCGCGCTGGATCGCCACGCCCGGCTCGCCATGCGCTTCGAACCAAACCAGCCGTTCCAGGTTGTACCGATCCGTAAAGCCCGGCGCCGCATGTGTCCGATGTTGCCACACCCGCTGCACCAGATCGCCGGTCACGCCGATATATAGTGTGCCGCGCGGGCGGTTGGTCATGATGTAGACGTACATCGCCTCGGTCACGTGTCTCTCCACCGTCATCCACGGGCTTGACCCGAGGATCTTTTGGGCAGGAGATCCACGGGTCAAGCCCGAGGATGACATGGCCTTGGTTAACAAACCCTTCCATCACACCCTACCCAGGGCAAAGCCCTTCGCGATGTAGTTGCGCACGAAGTAGATCACCAAAGCCCCCGGCACGATGGTCAACACCCCGGCTGCGGCCAGCACGCCCCAGTCGATGCCCGCCGCCCCTTGCGTCCGGGTCATGATCGCGGCGATGGGCTTGGCGTCCACCGTGGTCAGCGTGCGCGACAACAGCAGTTCGACCCAAGAGAACATGAAGCAGAAGAACGCCGCGACGCCGATGCCCGACGCGATCAGCGGCATGAAGATCTTGATGAAGAAGCGCCCGAAGCTGTAGCCGTCGATATATGCGGTCTCGTCGATCTCTTTCGGCACGCCGCGCATGAAGCCTTCAAGGATCCACACCGCCAGCGGAACGTTGAACAGGCAATGCGCCAGCGCCACGGCGATATGGGTGTCGAAAAGCCCGACCGAGGAATAAAGCTGGAAGAACGGCAGGGCAAAGACCGCGGGCGGCGCCATCCGGTTGGTCAGCAGCCAGAAGAACAGATGCTTGTCGCCCATGAAGTGATAGCGCGAAAAGGCATAGGCCGCGGGCAGCGCCACCGCGAGGCTGATCACCGTGTTCATCACCACGTAAATCAACGAGTTCACATAGCCCATGTACCACGCCGGATCGGTCAGGATCGTCGTGTAATTTGCCAGGGTCAGGTCACGGGGCCAGAGGGTGAAATCGTTGAGGATTTCGGTATTGGTCTTCAAGCTCATGTTCAGCAGCCAATAGATCGGCAGCAGCAGGAACAGCAGGTAGAGCGTCATCACCACGGCGCGCGAATTGATCGCGGGGAAGGAAAATGAACGGGTGCGCGAAGCAGAGGTGTCGGTCATTGGATCACTCCTTCGGTGTGGGGGGACGTGCTGCTCCGCCCGTCGTCGTTCTCGGGGGTGCCACCGGGATCTCCCGGCATCGCAGTGTCCACGTCATCCTCGGGCTCGACCCGAGGACCTCCCGGCATCATGGTGTCCGCGTCGTCCTCGGGCTCGACCCGAGGATCTCCCGGTACAAAGGTCCTCGGGTCGGGCCCGAGGATGACGGGCGAAAAACAATCGTTGCGCATCACCTCACCCCTCCCGCTTTTCCAGGTTGGTCATCACGGTGTAGAACACCCAGGACACCAGCAGGATCACCAGGAAGTACATCAGCGAGAACGCCGCCGCCGGTCCCAGGTCGAACTGCCCCAGCGCCATCTTGACGAGGTCGATGGACAGAAGTGTCGTCGCATTGCCCGGGCCACCGCCGGTGACAACGAACGGCTCGGTATAAATCATGAAGCTGTCCATGAAGCGCAGCAGGATCGCGATCATCAGCACACCCATCATCTTGGGCAACTCGATGAAGCGGAACACCTTCCAGCGGCTCGCCTGGTCGATCTTGGCCGCCTGGTAATAGGCGTCGGGGATCGATTTCAGCCCGGCAAAGGCCAGAAGCGCCACCAGAGAGGTCCAGTGCCAGACATCCATCACGACGATGGTGATCCAGGCCGCCACGGTATCCTGCGTGTAATTGTAGGAGATGCCCAGCGCGTCCAGCGTGTAGCCCAGAAGGCCGATGTCGACACGGCCGAAGATCTGCCAGATGGTGCCGACCACGTTCCACGGGATCAGCAACGGCAAGGACATCAGGACGAGGCAGAGCGACGACCAGAACCCGCTTTTGGGCATGTTCAGCGCCACGAAGATGCCCAGCGGGATCTCGATGGCAAGGATGATGGCCGAGAACATCAGCTGCCGCCCCAGCGCGTCCCACATGCGCTCGGATTCGAGCATTTCGGCGAACCATTCGAGGCCCGCCCAGAAGAACTGGTTGTTGCCGAAGGTGTCCTGGACCGAATAATTGACCACGGTCATCAGCGGGATCACCGCCGAAAAGGCGACCAGCAGCAGCACCGGAAGCACCAGGAACCAGGCCTTTTGGTTGACTGTCTTTTCCATCATGCGGCTCCTATTGGGCGAAAGAGTGGGGCGCCGTTTGCGAACGGGTCGCGTGGGGCGCCGTGTGCGAACGGGTCGCGTGGGGCGCCGTCGTCCTCGGGCTCGACCCGAGGACCTCTGCGGCTGGAGATCCTCGGGTCGAGCCCGAGGATGACGTTTGCGCGGCGGTGGCATGAGGTCCTCGGGTCACGCCCGAGGATGACGTTGGAGAAACGCGGAACCAACATCACGCTGCATCCCCCGCCACCCGCCAGTCGTTGGCGTAGACGTTCACCCTTTCCGCATCGAAAACCACGCGGGTCATGTCGGCGCCGACCTGGTCGTCTTCGCCGGCGATGATGTTGATGTCGTGGCCAAAGAACTCTGCCCGAACCAACTTGTGCCTGCCCACGTCCTCGACCCGGCGCACCTTGACCGGCAGGCCCTCATCACGGCTGAGGCGCGCGAATTCCGGGCGCACGCCCAGCTCGACCTTGCCGTTCAGACCGGTGTAGCCGCGGCTCAGGGTCAGCTCGGCACCGTCGATATGCGCCTTGTTGCCCTCGACCTGCGCGGGGATCACGTTCATCCCCGGCGAACCGATGAAATAGCCGACAAAGGTATGCTCCGGCGTCTGGAACAGCTCTTCCGGTGTGCCGATCTGGACCACGCGGCCATCGTACATCACCACCACCTTGTCAGCGAAGGTCAACGCCTCGGTCTGGTCATGGGTGACGTAGATCATCGTATGGCCGAAATCGTGGTGCAGCTTCTTCAACTGCGTCCGCAACTCCCATTTCATATGCGGGTCGATCACCGTCAGCGGCTCATCGAACAGCAGCGCGTTCACGTCCTTGCGCACCATGCCGCGGCCAAGGCTGATCTTCTGCTTGGCATCCGCCGTCAGCCCCCGGGCCTTGCGGTCGAGCATATGCTCCATGCCGATCATCGCGCCGATTTCCTGAACGCGTTCAGCCACATAGGCCTCGTCCCGGCCGCGATTTCGCAGCGGAAAAGCCAGGTTGTCGCGCACGGTCATCGTGTCGTAGACCACCGGAAACTGGAACACCTGGGCGATATTGCGTTCCGCCGTGGGCGCGTCGGTCACGTCGCGGTCATTGAACAGGATGCGGCCCTGCGACGGGCGCAACAGCCCGGAAATGATGTTGAGCAGCGTGGACTTGCCACAGCCGGAAGACCCCAGAAGCGCATAGGCCTCGCCATCCGCCCAGTCGTGGTTCAGCTCTTTCAGCGCATAATCGTCCTCGCCCGCCGGTTTCGGCAGGTAGGAATGCGCGAGATTGTCGAGTGTGATCTTGGCCATCTTGTCCCCCCCTCAGGCCGCAAGCGCATAGGCGGCGGGCGCCACCAGCTTGCCATCTTCGCCGAACACGTAGACGTGGCGCGGATCAAGCCAGACATCCAGCCGCTCGCCCAGCGTCAGGTCATGCACCCCGTGAATCAGCCCAACCCAGCGTTCATCGAAATGGTCGAGGTGAACAAAGGTCTCGGACCCGGTCAGTTCGGTCACCGACAGCTTGGCCAGGAAATGCATGGCATCGGCGGAATGTTGGCGGATTTCCAGATGGTTGGGCCGGAACCCCGCCGTGTAGCGACCGTCTGGCAACTGCGCGAGCTTGCCCGCCGCCGGGGCGCTCTGGCCCTCGCCGAATTGCAGCGCATTGCCCTGCTTGATGATCTTGAGAAAGTTCATCGGCGGGTCCGAGAACACCCGCGCAGTGGTGGCATCCACCGGCTGACGATAGACCTCTGGCGTCGGGCCGAATTGCGTGACCTTGCCTTCCCAGAGCGTGGCGGTATTGCCGCCCAGAAGCAGCGCTTCCTCGGGCTCGGTCGTGGCATAGACAAAGATCGACCCGGCGGCCTCGAAGATCTTGGGGATCTCGACGCGCATCTCCTCGCGCAGCTTGTAGTCGAGGTTGGCCAGCGGCTCGTCCAGCAGCACCAGCCCGGCGTTCTTCACCAGTGCCCGCGCCAGGGCGCAGCGCTGTTGCTGGCCGCCGGAGAGTTCCAGCGGCTTGCGGTCGAGCATCGGGGTCAGCTTCATCAACTCGGCGCTTTCGCGCACCCGGCGATCGATCTCGGTGGCATCGATGCCCATCAGCTTCATCGGCGAGGCGATGTTGTCGTAGACCGACATCGACGGGTAGTTGATGAATTGCTGATACACCATCGCGACCTTGCGATCCTGCACCCGCATGCCGGTGACATCCTTGCCTTCCCAGAAGATCTGGCCGGTGTTCGGCACATCCAGCCCGGCCATCAACCGCATCAGCGATGTCTTGCCCGACGACGTCGGTCCCAGCAGGACGTTCATCGTGCCGTTGCGAAGTGTCAGGTCAGTGGCATGGATATGCACCTGACCCTCGACCGCTTTTGACACGCCCTTCAGTTCAAGCGTCATCGCGCCCTCCCCCATGAATTTTCGATCCGCTTCGGCGGTATTGTTAGTCCGCCGTGGCGGTCTTCGATTGGCGGCGCGCGGCCATCCAATCGTCAAGGTCCTTGATCTCTTCCGCGCTCAGCCGCAGGCCAAGCTTGTTGCGCCGCCAGACCACGTCCTGCGCGGTGCGGGCGTATTCATTGTCCATCAACCAGGCGATCTCCCGTTCGCTCAGCGTGGCGCCGAATTCCCGACCAAGGTCCGCCTTGCTTGCCGCATCCCCCAGGATGCCGGCGGCCTCGGTGCCATAGGCCAGCACCAACCGGCGGGCCCAGAAATCGGTCAGAAAGCCATGCCGCGCCTTGAGGTCGGCGATCTGCGCCTCAACGCCATCCACCGGGAAGTCACCACCGGGCAGCGGCACGCCGGCGGTCCACTTGTCCCCGGCCCCGCCCAGATGCTCACCGATCTTGTCCAGCGCGCTTTCGGCCAGACGGCGATAGGTGGTGATCTTGCCGCCAAAGACGTTGAGCACCGGCGCACCGCCCTCGGCATCCACCTTCAGCGTGTAATCCCGCGTCGCCGCCGTGGCGCTTGAGGCGCCATCATCATATAGAGGGCGGACGCCGGAATAGGTCCAGACGATGTCTTCCTCGCTGATATCCTGTTGGAAATATCGGTTGGCGAAATCGATCAGGTAACGTTGTTCCTCGGGCGTGCATTCCGGCTTTTGCGACGGGTCATCATGCTCGGCATCGGTGGTGCCGATCAGGGTGAAATCCGTCTCATAGGGGATGGCAAAGATGATCCGTCCGTCAGTGCCCTGGAAGAAATAGCACTTGTCGTGATCATAGAGCCGCTTGGTCACGATATGGCTGCCCCGGACCAGGCGAACCCCCTCGCGTGAGTTGATGCGCACCTTGGTCTGGATGATATCGCCGACCCAGGGACCACCGGCATTGACCAGCATGCGGGCGAAATGAGTTCGGGTCTCGCCATTTTCGGTATCTTGCGTTTCCACGCGCCAGACATCGCCTTCGCGTGTGGCCGAAAGCACCTTGGTCCGGGTCAGGATGGCGGCGCCGCGGGCCTCGGCATCGCGGGCATTCAGAACGACAAGACGCGAATCCTCGACCCAGCAATCGGAATATTCATAGGCCTTCTCGAACCGCCCCTCCAACGGCGCGCCCTCGGGCGTGCCGGTCAGCGACAGAGTGGTCGTGCCCGGCAGGATCTTGCGCCCCCCAAGGTTGTCATACATGAACAACCCCAACCGGATCAGCCAAGCGGGGCGCCGCCCTTTCATCCAGGGCATGAACATCCCGAGAAGCTTCGAGGTGGGCGTCTCAGATTCGAAGCGCATATCCTTATGATAAGGCAAGACAAATCGCATGGGCCAAGAGATATGCGGCATGGCGCGCAGCAGGGTTTCCCGTTCGATCAGCGCCTCGCGGACAAGCCGGAACTCGAAATATTCGAGATAGCGCAGCCCGCCGTGGAACAACTTGGTTGACGATGAGGAGGTGGCAGAGGCGAGATCGTTCATCTCGGCCAGGGCCACGCTCAGCCCCCTGCCCGCCGCGTCACGGGCGATGCCGCACCCGTTGATGCCGCCGCCAATGATGAACAGGTCTGTAATGTCGGTGCCGCGATCAGCCACGCGATTCCCCCTCTCTCCAGCTTCCAAAAGCATGACAAAGGCGCCGCATAAACGCAAATCTTTTATTTTCGTTTTCGTTCGAAATCGCGCAACAGGTTGAGGCAGCGCGAGAATTTATCCCGCGTTTTCCCGAAATCAGACATTCGACGCGCCTTGCCATACTGGATGGCGGCCCTTTAAACTGGGCGAACCGCCGCGGAATGGGGCCTTGCGACGGCAGACCGAAGGAAAACGAACATTGTCGCAAACCTTTCGCCACCCGGAAATCCTCGACATTGCCCGGCGCGAGGGCAAGGTCACCGTCGACGGCCTGGCCGAGCACTTTGGCGTCACCCTTCAGACCATTCGCCGCGACCTGAGCGACCTGGCCGATGCCGGGCGGCTGGAACGGGTGCATGGCGGGGCCGTGCTACCCTCTGGTACCACGAATATCGGTTACGAGGAACGACGATCTCTCAACCCTGAGGCGAAAGTCGCCATTGCCCGCGCCTGCGCGGCGCGCATTCCCAACGACATCGCCCTGTTTCTCAATATCGGCACCTCGACCGAGGCGGTGGCCCGCGAGCTGGTGCATCACGGCAAGACGATGGTGGTGACCAACAACATGAACGTGGCCCATATCCTTGTCGCGAACCCGGATTGCGAAGTCATCGTCACCGGCGGCCACCTGCGCCGCGCCGATGGCGGGTTGATCGGCAACCTTGCGACCGACACCATCCGCCAGTTCAAGTTCGACCTGGCCGTCGTCGGCTGTTCGGCGCTGGACGACGACGGCGACATGATGGATTTCGACTTCCAGGAGGTGAACGTCAGCCGCACGATCCTGAGCCAGGCGCGCAAGACCTTCCTGGTGGCGGATCACACCAAGTTCACCCGCACCGCCCCGGCACGGATTGCTTCGCTGGCGGACGTGGACGCCTTCTTTACCGACAAGCCCCTGCCCCCCGACCTGGCGGCGGCCTGCAAGTCCTGGGACACCGAGGTCGTGGTCGCACAGGCCTGACCCCGCTCAGACCAGCATTCTGCGTGGATCAGCCAGCAGCCTGGCGAGGTGGCGGAGGAAACGCGCGGCTTCCGCGCCGTTGATGACGCGGTGGTCATAGCTCAGGTCAAGCGGCAGCATCGGCACCGGGCGGGGTGTGTCGCCGTTCCAGAGCGTGGCGGTTTCGGCCCGGGTGATGCCGAGGATCGCCACTTCCGGCGGATTGACGATCGGGGTGAAGCCCGTGCCGCCAATGCCGCCCAGCGACGAGATGCTCATCGAGGCGCCACCCATCTCGTCCGGCGCGATCTTGCGGGTCTGGGCGCGACTGGCGAGGTCGGCAATGTCGCGGGCGATCTGCCACAGCCCCTTGCGGTCGGCATCGCGGATCACCGGCACCATCAGCCCATGTTCGGTGTCGACGGCGATACCGATATGGACGTAGTCCTTGAGGATCAGCGTCTTGCCATCGGCACTGAGCGAGGCATTGAACCTCGGGAAGTCGCGCAGGGTCCGCGCCAACGCCTTGACCTGAAAGGCCAGCGCTGTGAGCTTGATCCCGCGCGCCTGTGCCTCGGGTTTCAACGTGGCGCGAAAGGCCTCCAGCGCTTCGATCTCGGCCCTGTCATGATGCGTGACCTGCGGGATCACCCGATGCGCCGCCCCGAGGTTGGCAGCGGCGACCTGGGCAAAGCGGCTCATCGGCTGCTCTTCGACCGGGCCAAAGGCGGTGTGATCGACCTTCCAATAGCTGCTGTCGTCGGCGGGCGCGGCGGCGGTTCCCCTGTCAAGATCCTCGGGCGTAATGGTGGTGCGGCCCAGCCGGCTGGCGAGGGTGTCGAGGTCCATCCCCTTTTCCCGCGCGCGGCGGCGCGTGGACGGGCTGGCGATGACGTCTGTCATGTCTGCCTCCTTACCAGCTTGCCGAGATGTACTGGGTTTCCATGAATTCGAGCATGCCTTCATGGCCGCCTTCGCGCCCCAGCCCGGATTGCTTGACCCCGCCGAAGGGTGCAGCCGGGTCCGACACCAGCCCGCGGTTGAGCCCGACCATGCCGTAGTCCAGCCGCTCGCAGACCTGCATCCCGCGCTTCATGTCTTCGGTGAAGACATAGGCGACCAGCCCGTACTCGGTGTCATTGGCGCGGGCGATGACATCCTCTTGGTCGGTGAAGGTCTGGAGCGCGGCGACAGGGCCGAAGATCTCGTCCTGCACGCAGGCGGCGTTCTCCGGGACATGGGTCAGCACCGTGGGCGGATAGAAGAAGCCGGGGCTCTCGGGCGTGGTGCCGCCCAGCCGGACCTTGGCGCCCTTGCCGACGGCATCGGCGACGAAGCCTGCCACCTTGTCGCGCGTGTCGGCGTTGACCAGCGGGCCGACGTCGATGTCTTCGCCAAGCCCGTTGCCGACCTTGAGCGCGGCCATCTTTTCGGTGAACTTCTCGGCAAAGGCCTCGGCCACATCCGCATGCACGTAGAACCGGTTGGCGGCGGTGCAGGCCTCGCCCAGGTTGCGCATCTTGGCCAGCATCGCGCCTTCGACGGCAGTGTCGAGATCGGCATCCTCGAAGACAATGAGCGGCGCGTTGCCACCCAGCTCCATCGCCGGTTTCAGCACCTGGTCGGCGGCGGAATGCAGCAGCTTGCGGCCGACGCCGGTGGAGCCGGTGAAGCTGATCACCCGCACGCGGGGATCGTGCAGCATGTGATCGACCAGCGCGCCAGAGCGTTTCGACGGAAGCACGTTGACCAGCCCCGGCGGCACGCCGGCCTCCTCCAGCAGCGGCATCAGTGCCAGCATGGTGAGCGGGGTTTCCGAGGCGGGCTTGATGATGACGGCGCAGCCTGCGGCCAGCGCCGGGGCGATCTTGCGGGTGCCCATGGCGGCGGGGTAGTTCCAGGGCGTGACCAGCACGGCCAAACCGGCGGGCTTGTGCTGAACGATGATGCGCGCGCCCGAGGCCGGGGCCTGGGTGATCAGCCCGTCGGCGCGCACCGCTTCCTCGGCGAACCAGCGGAAGAACTCGGCAGCATAGCTGGCCTCGCCCATGGCATCGGCGCGGGCCTTGCCGTTTTCCAGGGTGATCAACCGGGCAAAATCGTCGAGCCGCGCGGTCATCAGCTCCCAGGCTTTGCGCAGCACCTCCGACCGGGCACGCGGGGTACGGGCGGCCCAATCTTTCATGGCTGCTTCGGCGGCGTCGAGCGCGGTGTCGGCATCGGCCATTTCGGCCGAGGCCACCGAGGCCAGCACCTGTTCATCGGCGGGGTTGATGACATCGAAACGCGAGCCGTCGGCGCCGGGGCGCCACTGGCCGTTGATGTAGAGATCGGTGAAGTCCATGTGGGCCTCCGGGGTCAAAGCAGGTGGCGGAGCGGTTGCTCCATCCGGCCCGCGAATTCGGTCAGAAGCGCGACGGCGTCCGTGGCGCTCAGGTGGTGGCTGGCGCATTCCAGCGTGATGGTGAGACCGGTGCCGGACCGGGTGAGCGTCAGAACGGGCGTATCCTCGGCGCCAAGGTCGATGCTGGCGACCCGGCTCATGCGAAGGTCACGCAGGTGCAGGTCGGGGCAGGCATCGCTCGCGGCCTCGGTCACAGCACTCAAGGGACCGGCAGGGGCATCGAAGGCGCGGGCCAGGCCGGGGCTTTCGAAGGCAACAATGACCCGGTCGCGCCCGAGGTTCGCTTTGGACAGGCTCGCTGCGGCGAGGCCGGCCAGGAGGGCGGCAGCATCGGCAAGCCCCGCGGTTTCGGCGGCCCAGGCGGCGAAGTCGGTAAAGCCCTCGTCCGGGAGCGCAGCAGTCAGGCGGCGCGGCGCCGAAGGTGCCGGGGCGGCGGCGGGCCGAAGGGCCAACACCGACAGGTCGGCGACATGGTAGGGCTGGGGGCGCCCGGCCGCGACCAGGTCGGTCAGGTCGAGGCCCTGCTCCAACGCCAGCCGCCGCGCCTTGGGCGAGGCGAGGATCCGCCCGCCCGGCGCCACGGGCGTGGGGCGCGGTGCGGCGGCGGGCGGCTCTTCCGCCTTTGCAGGCGTCATCGCCTCGGGACCCTGGGCTTCGGGGGCCTGCGGCTTGGGATTCTGCCCAGTCGCGCGGCTTTTCTGCACCGTGGTCACGGGCTTGTCGGCGGTGATCACCGCGATGGTCTCGCCTACTGGCGCCTCCTCGCCCGCCTCGGCCAGGAGCGCCGCGATATAGCCATCGGCGCCGGCCTCGACCTCCATCGTCGACTTGTCGGTCTCGACCTCGAACAGAACATCCTCGGCCGCTACCGCATCCCCCGGCGCCTTGTGCCAGGCGACGATCAGCCCGCTGTCCTGGGCCATGCCGAGGGCGGGCATGATGACCTCATGCGATCCGTTGTCATGCGGCATGGATCATCTCCCCCGACATCAGCCTGCGCGCCTGCACCGCCACCCCTTCCGGTGTCGGCACGGTGATGTCCTCCAATGCCGGGCTGAACGGCACCGGCACATCCATCGCGCCCATGCGCAGCACCGGCGCATCGAGGTGGTAGAAGGCCTTCTCGTTGATGCGGCTGGCGATCTCGCCGGTGATACCGTAGCCTTGGTGGCCCTCGTCCACCACGATCACGCGCGAGGTCTTTTTCGCCGAGGCCAGCAACGTCGCCTCATCCAGCGGCACGAGGGTGCGCGGGTCGATGACCTCGGCCTCGATGCCCTCCCTGACGAGGATTTCGGCGGCCTGTTCGCAGACCTGCACCATCGACGACGTGCCGATCAGCGTGATGTCGCGGCCGTCGCGCTTGATGTTGGCCTCGCCGAAGGGGATCAGGCATTCCTCTTCCGGCACCGGCGCCTTGTCGTTGTACATCAGCTTGTCTTCGAAGATCACCACCGGGTTGTCGTCGCGGATGGCCGTCTTCATCAGCCCCTTGGCCTCGTAGGCCGAAGACGGCATGGCCACCTTCAGCCCCGGGATATGGGCCACCAGCGCGTGCAGCGACTGCGAATGCTGCGCGGCAGAGCGACGGGTCGCGCCGAGGTTGGTGCGCAGGACCAGCGGCACGTTCAGCTTGCCGCCGGACATGTAGTGCGTCTTGGCGGCCTGGTTGCAGAGCTGGTCCATCACCAGGAAGAGGAAATCGCCGAACATCAGGTCGACCACCGGGCGCGTGCCGGTCATGGCGGCGCCGACGGCGAGGCCCATGAAGCCGGGCTCGGCAATCGGCGTGTCGACCACGCGGGCGGTGCCGAATTCCTCGACCAACCCACTGAGCACCTTGAACGGCGTGCCCGCCTCGGCCACGTCCTCGCCGATGATGAAGACCGTCTCGTCGCGGCGCATTTCCTCGGCCAGGGCTTCGTTCACGGCCTGGGACAGGGTGATATTTCGCATCTCTTCCTCCTCAGGCCGGATTTCTGGCCAGCGCGTGTGTCACATCGGTGTAGACATGCATGTCCACCTCCGAGACATCGGGGTATTTGGCGTCCAGCGCGTAGTCGACGGCGGCCTTGGCGTCGGCCTTGATCTCGTCGTTCATCGCCTCGATCTCGTCCTCGCTGGCGATGCCCTGCTCGACCAGCCAGGACCGGAAGCGGATGATCGGATCGCGGTTGTCCTTCCAGTCCTTTTCTTCGTCCTTCGACCGGTAATATTCGCGGTTGATGTCGCCCACGTGGTGGCCGTGGTAGCGGTAGGTCATCAGTTCGATGAAGAACGGGCCTTCGCCCTTGCGCGCCCGTTCGACCAACTTCTCGGTGAGCGCATTGACGGCCAGCACGTCCTGCCCATCCACTTGATGCGCCTCGATGCCAAAGGCCTCGGCGCGGGCGGTGATCGAGCCGGCGGCGATTTCCTCGGTCCGGGTATACTCGGAATAGCCGTTGTTCTCGCAGGCGTAGATCACCGGCAGCTTCCACAGCGCGGCCATGTTCATCACCTCGTACATCAGCCCCTGCGCCGTCGCGCCGTCGCCGAAGAAACAGACGGTGACGTCATCGCGGCCCAGCAGCTTTGCGGTAAAGGCCGATCCGGTGGCGATGCCCATCGAGCCGCCGACGATGGCGTTGGCGCCGAGGTTGCCGTTGGACTGGTCGGCGATGTGCATCGAGCCGCCCTTGCCGCGGCAATAGCCCTCTTCCTTGCCCAGAAGCTCGCAGAACATCTGCTTGAACTCCGCGCCCTTGGCGACGCAATGACCGTGGCCGCGGTGGGTCGAGGTGATCTTGTCGGTGACCTTCAGCGCCTCGCAGATGCCAACGGCCACCGCTTCCTCGCCGGAATACATATGCGTCAGGCCGGGCATCTTTGCGGCCAGGTAGAGTTGGTTGGCATTGTCCTCGAAGGTGCGGATGCGCACCATCTGCCGGTACATTCGCAGATAATCTTCGGTGTTGCTCTTCTTCGCCATGACGTCCTTTTCCCGCAGAACACGCGCCCTGCTTCATCTTGCCAGGTAAACTCCCGCCGGAGGCTCCCGCAGCTGGCCACGGGCACCACCGGCAGGGTCGTGGTCAGTAACGGTTGGCAATCGGCAATTCCTGCGCCGGGAACAGCGAGATCACCTCGCAGCCGGTGTCGGTGACCACCACCTCTTCCTCGATCCGCGCGGCGGAGAAGCCGTCGGCGGCGGGGCAATAGGTTTCCAGCGCAAAGACCATGCCGGTCTGGATTTCCATCGGGTTGTCGAGCGACACGGCGCGGCTGATGATCGGCCGCTCATGCAGCGCCAGCCCCAGCCCGTGGCCGAATTGCAGGCCGAAGGCCGACAGCTCGTCGGGGAAGCCGAAATCCTCGGCCTTGGGCCAGAGTTTCGCCACCTGGTCGGTGGTCACCCCCGGCTTGATCGCCTCGATCGAGGCGTCGATCCATTCGCGCGCCTTGACATAGGCGTCCTGCTGGGCGGGCGTCGACATGCCGATATTGAAGGTCCGGTAGTAGCAGGTCCGATAGCCCTGGTAGCTTTGCAGAATGTCGAAGAAGGCCTGGTCACCGGGGCGGAAATAGCGGTCGGTGAAGTTGTGCGGATGCGGGTTGCAGCGCTCGCCCGAAATGGCGTTGATCGCCTCGACGTCATCGCTGCCCATCTCGTAGAGCATCTTGTTCGACATCGCGACGATGTCATTCTCGCGGATGCCGGGTTTTAGCTCTTCGTAGATCATGTGGTAGACGCCATCGACCATGCTGGCGGCCTGCGTGAGCAACTGGATCTCGTCCCAGTTCTTGATCTCGCGCGCCGACAGCATGATCTGCTGGCCATCGACCACGTTCAGCCCGGCTTCCTTCAACGCGTGGAACATCGCGGTTTCGGCGTAATCGACGCCCACCGGCATGCCCTTCATGCCCGCGTCCTCGATCAGCCCGGCGATGTCTTCGGCGTATTTCTTCATCAGCCCGAAGCTGGGCGGAATGGTGCCGCGCATGCCGACGACGCCGGCGTGACAGTGATCGGCGATCAGCCAGTCGGAATACTTGCGGTGATGCACCGCCGCCGAGCCGAAATCCCAGACATGCGGCGCGTCATCGCCGGTCAAAAGGCAGAACCGGCACATCTTGTCGCGTTCCCATTCGCCGATCTTGGTGGCGGAGACGTAGCGGATGTTGTTGACGTCGAAGAGCAGGAGCGAGCCCGCATCGCTGGCCTTCAGCGCTTGCCGGGTGCGGCTGAGCCGGTAGCGGCGCAGGCGGTCATGGTCGATCCGGCGTTCGAAATCCACCGAGGAAAAGCCCCAGGCGGGCAATCGGCCCTCCCATTGCCAGTTGGGGTCTAGGTCCTGCGGGGTGAGGACATTGGGGGTCAGGGCGCGGGTCATGGCAATACTCCGTCGGGCGCGCGGTATCGCGCACCGGGTTTCACGTGGGTGTCGGGGAACGGTGCGTGAAATCACGCACCCGGGGGCGTCACTGGATGCACCAGCCGCCGTCGATGTGGATCATCTGGCCGGTCATGTAGTCGCTGTCGTCGCTGGCCAGGAAGGAGGCGGTGCCGACGATGTCTTTCGGATAGGACACGCGCTTGATCTGAAGCGCGTCGCGGACGATATCCTCGTAGGCCTGGCCTTCACGCTGCTTGAAGCCGATATCGACGAGGTCCTTGTCGAGCTGCTCCCAGAGTGGCGTGACCACGACGCCGGGCGCATAGCCGTTGACGGTGATGTTGTGCTCGGCCAGGCCAATGGCGCCGCAATGGGTCAGCGCGAGACAGCCGTATTTCGAGGTGCAATAGACCGTCACGTCGACCAAGGGCTTGCGCGAGGCGATAGAGCCCACGTTGATCAGCTTGTAGGGGTGATCCTGCATCGGGCCCTGGGCGATCATCTGGCGGGCAACCTCCTGCATGCCCAGCCACATCGCCTTGGTGTTGACGTTCATGATCATGTCCCAGTTGTCTTCGTCGATATCCATGAAGAACCGGGGCTTGTTGAGACCGGCGTTGAACAGGCCCACGTTGATGGACCCGAAAGCCTCGACCGTGGCGGCGACGGCGGCAGCGTTATCCTCGCGCTTTGTCACGTCGCATTTGACTGCAGTCGCCTGGCCGCGCCCCGCCCCGTTGATCCGGTCGGCCATCGTTGCGGCCTCATCCCCATCGAGATCGGCAATGCAGACATTCGCGCCCTGGGCGGCAAAGGATTCGGCATTGGCGGCACCCATGCCGCGGGCGGCGCCGGTGATCAGGATGTTCTTGCCTTGCAGGCGGTTGGGGTCCATGGGTCTTTCCTCCTCAAATCATGTGGGTCCGGTTGTCTCGATCAGCGCCTCGGCGCGTTGCTGGGCGCGGGACAACGCTTCGCGCGGGGCGATCAACCCGCGCAGCATGTCGTGGAATTCCTCGCCGCAGACCTGGATGATGCCGGTGATCTCGGGCACCGGCGGGCGCGGCCAGAACTGCAATTCGTCGCGCCAGGACATGGCGTCCACCGCTTCGAAGATCGGCGAGGCGCGGCGCACCTCGGCATCGGCGGCGACGGAATAGCGCGGGTTGGTGCGGCTGCCGTTCTGGACATAGAGCTTCTGCGCCTCGGGGCTGGTGAAGACGCGCAAGGCCTCCACCGCGGCGGGAATGCGCTCGGGGGCGAGGTTGGCAGGAATGCCCATCACGTAGCCGCCCACCGGCGCAAGGTTGCTGGCGCCCGGCCCGTGCGGATGCGGCAGGTAGCCGGTCTGGCCATGCGCGGGCGAGGAAGGATCAAGCTCGAAATACGGGGCCAGCAGCGTGTAGCCATAGGCCATGGCGAGGGTGCCCGCGGCATAGGGGCGGACCCGCTCGTACCAGGACATCGACAGGATGTCGGGCGGCGAATATTGCAGCAGGTCCAACAGGTACTCCGCCGCCATCAGCCCCTTTTCGGTGTCGATGGTCACGGCATAGTCGCGTCTCGCGAGGCCATCGCAGTCAAAGCCGCCCGCCGCCTCGGGCAGGTCGAGCACGGGTTGGCCGAAATCGGCCAGCGTCATCAGCACCGTATGGCCCAGCGCCGTGCCGCGCGCGGCGTTCCAGGCGATGCCATAGCGGCCTTTCTGCGGCTCGTGCATGTATTGCGCGGCCTTGAGCAGCTGGTCGGTGGTGGCGGGCGGTTCCAGCCCGGCCTCGGCAAAGAGATCGCGGCGATAGAACAGCAATTCCGGGGTGGTCTGGGCCGGAACGCCATAGGGCCGCCCGCCCCAATGCGCCGCCTTCCATCCGGCGGTGTGGAAATCGGCCGGGTCGAAACGGTCGGTGTCGGCCACCTCGTCCAAAGGCAGCAAGAGGCCCTTGTCGACGAACTCACCCACCCAGGGCAGATCGAGCGCAATGATGTCATAGCGGCTGACCCGGCGCTCGGCATTGCGCAGCGCCTCGTCGCGCAGCCGGTCGATGGAAAAGGCGCGCTGGTGGATCTGGGTGCCGATCACCTGTTCGAACTGGCGCTTGAGGTTTTCCATCACCATGAAGGTCGGATCGCCATGCACCAGCACGCGGATGCCACCCGCGACCTTGAGCGGCTCGGGCAGCACCTGGATCGGCGGAATCGACTGCGCCGTCATGTAGGACCCGCCGAAATAGTAATCGCGATCCTCGGCGGTACCGGCCTGAGTGCCGAAATGGGTTTCGGTCAGGCGCCGGACCCGGCCCGACACGGTGGTCCATTGCTCCAGCAGCTTCTCGCTTGGGTGCATGGAAAAACTCTTGCCCGAGCGGGTGCGCGGGCGCTGGTCGATCAGCCCGGCTTCGATCATCTCTTTCAGCCGCCGGTTGGCGGTGGCATAGGGCACGTTGGACGCAGCGATCAGCGAGCTCGGCGTGACGGTCTTGGCCTCAAGGTGGCCCTTGATGACATGCAATGCCATGCGGAACACCGGGCTGGGCGCGTAAAGCTCGATCGAGGCTTCCAGCTCGTCGTTGCAATCCTCAAGGTAGGACAGAACCCTCAACATCTCGCCCGCGGCAAGCCGGGTCTGCATGTGGTGGTCCATATGTGCACCCATTGCATTCATTTCCGGGGATCGGGCCTTTCCTGCCTGCTTCGCGGGCGACGCCGCAAATTTCTTCATTTCGGATGATTTGAACGTGGCCATTTCATCGCCTCTCAAAGCATGTTCAGAATGATGCAATCAGCGTACCGCCAAATTATCCGAAATGGATATGACAGCATTCACATTGAACATATTCGCGGCACACCGGACCGACCGGACCGCGCAAGCTGAGATCAGTCCTCCGGCACGCCGGGGACGATTCCCCGAGGAGGTGGGGGATTGCACAACAAGAAGACGACAGTCCGGGAGGAGACCCAAATGACACTTCGCAGCCTGTATGCCGCAAGCGCCGCAACTGCCCTGCTCGCCACCGCCGCGATGGCCGAGAGCCACGGCGGCTACAAGATCGGCATCACCCAGAACAACGTCGGCGTCGACAGCTATCAGACCACCTATGAAAAGGCGTTCATCGCCGCCGCCGAGGCCAATGACATGGTCGAGGCCGTGGTGCTGGACGCGGGCGGCGACGTGGCCCGCCAGATCGCCCAGATGGAAGACCTGATCCAGCAGGAAGTCGATGCCATCATCATCTGGCCAACCAATGGCGAGGCGGTGATCCCCGCGGTGCGCAAGGCCCACAAGGCGGGGATCCCGGTGGTTGTCACCAATTCGAACATCGCCGAACAGGGGTTTGACTTCGTCGCCTCCTTCTCGGGGCCGGACAATATCACCCAGGGGTCGCGCTCGGCCGAGATCATGTGCGACAAGTTCAAGGACATGGGCATCGAGGACGAGGCCCGCGTGGTGCAAATCTCGGGCCAGCCCGGCTATACCACCGCGATCAAGCGGCAGAAGGGTTTTGATGACCGCCTGCCCGAGGTCTGCCCCAACGTGACGCTGGTGGAAACCCAGCCGGGCGACTGGAACCGCGAGAAATCGCAGAAGGTGATGGAAGCCTTCCTCGTCAAGTATGATGACATCGACGGGGTCTATGCCGGGGATGACAACATGGGCGTCGGCGCGCTGAACGCTGCCAAGGCGGCGGGCCGCGAGGGCATCATCTTTGTCGGTGCGACCAACTTCGCGGTCGGCTACGAGGCGATGGAACGCGGCGAATACTGGGGCTCGATCTACCAGTCGCCGGTGGATGACGCGGAAGCCGCACTGAAGACCGCCATCGACGTGCTGGAGGGCAAGGAAGTGCCCTTCCTCAACTACTTCGACACGCCGAAGATCACCCAGGACAACATGGGCGATTACACCAAGCCGGTCTTCTGAAGCCCGGAGCTTGTGACCGGGTGCGGGGTTGTGCCGCGCCCGGATTTCCAGACCACTGACCACCTTGGGAGGCGAGCATGGGCCGAGTGTCGGGCCGTTCCTGCATCGTGACCGGCGCCGCGCGCGGGATCGGCAGGGCGATAGGAGAGGCGTTGCTGGACGAGGGCGCGGATGTCTGTTTCGCGGACATCAACGGTGGGTTGGCCGAAGAGGTGGCCTTTGACAACGCCGAGCGCGCCGCAATGGCCGGGGCCAGGGTCACATGGGCCGAAGTTGACGTGACCGACCGCGCCCAGGTGCGCGCCATGATCGACAAGGCGGTGACAGTCTTTGGCAAACTCGACGTGAAGTTCAACAATGCCGGCGTCAACAAGCCGATGAACTTTCTCGACGTGACCGAGGAGAACTGGAATTTCATCATGCGGGTCAACGGGCTGGGATGCCTGATCGGCATGCAGGAGGCGGCGCGGCAGTTCATCCGCCAGGGCACGCCGGGCAAGATCGTCAACACTGCGTCGATTGCCAGTCGTCAGGGATTTGATAATGTCGCGCCGTATTGCGCCTCGAAGTTCGGGGTTGTTGCGCTGACGCAATCGGCGGCGCGCGATCTGGCCAAGCATGATATTACCGTGACCGGTTTTGCGCCCGGGGTGGTGGCGACCGAGATGTGGGAAGAGGTCGACCGTGACCTGATGCAGATCAGTGCCGCACAAAAGCCGGGACAGGCGATGGAGGAATTCGCCGCCGATATTCTGCGGGGCCGCGTGGCGACCCCCGCCGATATCACCGGGACGACGACCTACCTGGCCTCGCGCGACAGCGACTACATGACCGGTCAGATCGTGATGATCGACGGCGGCATGACATTGGTCTGAGCGCGCCATGTCCGCGGGTGGGCGGATGCGCAGGGACGTTCAAATGCACGGCGCGGTGTCCGCGCCGCAGGGGAGGAAGGCATGACAGCCGTATCCAAGCAACAGATCGGGGGCTTTCTGGCCCGCCAGGGCATCCTGGTGGCCTTTGCGCTTTTCATGATCGGCTTCACGCTGGCGAACCAGCGCTTTGTCGATCCCGACAACATCATGGGGGTCATCCGGTCTTCGGCCATCCTCGGCGTGATGGCGCTGGGGGTGACCTTCGTGGTGATCAGCGGCAATCTCGACCTCTCGGTCGGTTCGATGATGTCGTTTTCGACCATCGTGGTGCTCGACCTGCATGACAAGCTGGGCCCGACGCTGGCGATCCCGGCGATGTTTGCCATGACGCTCTGCCTCGGCGCCTTCATCGGCTTCCTGGTGGGGTACCTGAAGCTGAATTCGCTGATCGTCACGCTGGGGATGCTCTCGGCGATCCACGGGCTGACGCTGACCTATTCCGGCGGCCAGAACATGGACATCGCCGACAAGGAGGGCAACTGGTTCTCGGTCTTCGGGCAGGGCACGGCGCTGGGGATCCCCGTGCCGATCCTGATCTTCCTGGCGCTGGCGGCGGTGCTGGGCACGGTGCTGGCCAGGACGCCGTTCGGGCGCAAGGTCTATGCGGTGGGCGGCAATGGCACGGCGGCGACATTCTCGGGCATCCGCCGGGCGCGGGTGGTGTTCACCTGCTACCTGATGTCGTCCTTCTGCGTCGCCACCGCCGGGTTGATCCAGGCCAGCCGGTCCCTGGGCTCGCAGAACACCGTGGGACAGGGGCTGGAGCTGGAGGTGCTGGCGGCGGTGATCCTTGGCGGCGCCTCGCTACTGGGCGGGTCGGGGACGATCTTCAAGACGGTGATCGGCGTGCTGATCCTGGGCTTCATCCAGAACGGACTGCTGCTCGTCGGGTTGCAGTTCTACGTCCAGTACGTGGTGACATGGGTCATCATCATCCTTGCAGTCTGGCTTGATATTGCGGCCAAGCGCGGCAAGCTTCTGTCGCCCATCGCGTAACCCGGAGGAAAGACCATGCAAGCCGGAACCCTCTCCACCTTCCTCAAGCGCGGCGCCATCTGGGGCTTTATCGTGCTGGAGCTGATCTTCTTCACCGTCGCGGGCGAGTTCCTGTCGCTGAGCGAGAAAGCCTTCATGGACGCGGGCAACATGCTGCTGCTGTTCAAGCAATCCGCTCCGATCGGCATCATTGCCATGGGCATGACCATCGTGATGATCAACGGCAATATCGACCTCTCGGTCGGGGCGATCTATGCGCTTTGCGCCATCGTGCTGCTCGACAGCATGACCTGGCCGATGTTTGCCAGCCTCGGCGACGCGGTGATCCCGGTGGCCTGGCTGCTGGCGCTGTTGACCGGGGTGGCGCTGGGGGCGTTGAACGGGCTGATCGTCTGGAAGACCGGGGTCGATGCCTTCATCGTCACGCTGGGCTCGATGCTGGGCTATCGCGGGCTGGTGTTCATGTACAACGGCGAGCAGCCGACCTCGCATCTCAACTGGACGCTGGTGGATTTTGCCGAGGCGCAGTTCCTGGGCCTGCACACGGCGACCTGGTTCCTGCTGGTGGTGACTGCGGCGATCTGGTTCCTGATGAACAAGACGGTGCATGGCCGCAACGCCTATGCCATCGGCGACAACCGCGAAGCGGCGGTCAATGCCGGGATCAGGGTTGGCCCGCACATGATGATCAACTTCATGATCATCGGCTTTCTCGCCGCGCTCTCGGCGGTGGTGTTCTATTCCGAGAGCGGTTCGGTGAACCCCAATGACGGCGAGCTCTACGAGTTGTGGGTGATTACCGCCGTCGTGCTGGGCGGCACCAAGCTGACCGGCGGCGCGGGCTCGATCATCTCGACCTTCGGCGGCGTGGTGGCGATCCAGCTGCTGCGCAAGGGGCTGGCGCATATCGGGGCGGATACCTCGACCGTGAACCTGGTGATCGGGCTGATCCTGATCGCGGTGCTGTTCCTGGATCGGCAGTTGAACGTGAAGGGCAAAGAGGAGTTGAAGGTATGAACAGCGAAACCCCGGCCCTGCGGCTCGAAGGCATCGTCAAGACCTTCCCCGGTGTACGCGCGCTCGACGGTGTGTCGTTCTCCGTCATGCCCGGCGAGGTCCATGCGCTGATGGGCGAGAACGGCGCCGGGAAATCCACCCTGATGAAGGTGCTGGGCGGCATTCACCAGCCGAACGAAGGCCAGATCATCGTCAGCGAGCAGCCGGTTGTCATGTCCGGCCCGCTGGAGGCCAAGGCCAAGGGCATCGTCTTTATCCACCAGGAGCTGAGCCTCGCCGAGGAATTGTCGGTGGCCGAGAACATCTATCTGGGCGAATTGCCGCGCAAGCGCTTCGGGCTGGTCGACTGGGACAGGCTGGCCGAGATGACCAATGCCATCCTCAAGAAGCTGAAGGTGGGCTTCGACGCCAAGACCCGCGTCGGCGACCTGTCGATTGCCAACCAGCAGATGGTCGAGATCGCCCGCGCGCTGACCGTCGACGCCAAGGCGGTGATCTTCGACGAGCCCACCGCCTCGCTCACCGATGCGGAGAAGGTGGTGCTGTTCGACGTGATCGCCGATCTGCAAAAGGCGGGCGTGGGGATCATCTATATCTCGCACCGGATGGAGGAAATCTTCAAGATCACCGACCGGATCAGCGTTTTGCGCGACGGGCAGTATCGCGGCACGCTCATCACCGCCGAGACCGACGAGGAAGAGGTCACGCACCTGATGATCGGCCGCACGCTCGATCTCAGCCGCAATGCCAGCCATCACGAATTGGGCGACGTGGCGCTGGCGGTGCGCGGGTTGTCCTGCGCGCCGCTATTCGAAGATGTCAGTTTCGAGGTTCGCGCGGGCGAGGTGCTGGGCTTCTACGGGCTGGTCGGTGCCGGGCGGACCGAGATTGCCGAGACACTCTTTGGCCTGCGCGATCCCTCGGCGGGGCAGATCCTGCTCAACGGGGAGGAGATGCGCATCCAGTCGCCGACCGATGCCATCGCGCGGGGGATTTCGCTGGTGCCCGAGGACCGCAAGGGCCAGGGGCTGATCCTGGGCATGAACTGTCGCGACAACATGACCCTGCCGCAGGTGGATGACCTCAAGGCCGGGCCGTTCGTGGCCGAAGGCTCCGAGGTGGCGATCTTCGACCAGTACCGCGACAAGCTGGATATCCGCACCCCGGGCTGGAAGCAGCTTGTCGGCAACCTCTCGGGCGGCAACCAGCAGAAGATCGTGATCGGCAAATGGCTGTCGATGCATCCGCAGGTGCTGATCGTGGATGAACCGACCCGCGGGATCGATGTCGGCTCCAAGTCCGAGATCCACAACCTGATCCGCGATCTGGCCGCGCAGGGTTACGCGGTGATCGTGATCTCATCGGAAATGCCCGAGGTGCTGCATGTGTCGGATCGGATCGTCGCAATGTACTCGGGCCGGATCATGCGCACCTTCACATCGGACGAAGTGACGGAGGACAAGCTGATCCAGGCGATCTCGGGGATGGCGGGAACGGGCCAGGTGGCCTGAAACCCCTTGATACCACGGGCCACCAGAGATCGGACAGGTCCGATACCACGCAGGTCGTGATTGGCGGAATTGAAATGGCAGGGGCGGCAGGGTTGGAACCCGCGACCTACGGTATTGGAGGTCGGTCTAATTTCTTGATAGTATCGGGCTCTTTCTACGCACGCACGGAATGGGCTGTTTAGGATCAATACCTTGGCCCGCGGCTGCAAACCACTCCGAAGGTGACCAGCATGCCGCCGAAGGCAGCAAACCCCGCGCCCACCACCAAAACAACCGAGCCACCACGTCTTGAAGGCGACGATACCCCCATCGTCGTGGACGAATGTTCGATGGTGGGCGAGGATCTGGCGACAGACTTGATGTCCTTCGGGCGTCCGGTCCTTGTCCTGGGCGATCCCGCGCAGTTGCCGCCGGTGAAGTCGGCCAGCTACTTCACCGAGGCCGCGCCCGACGCGATGCTCACGGGAATCCACCGGCAGGCGGCCGAGATTGTCGGGCGCGGCGTCCTGAGCGCGCGGGAGGTCTTCCAGGCCGATCAGGTCATTGTCGGCGCCCATACGGCAAGCGTTCAACCGCCAGATACGCAAGCATTTTTGTGACTCAACATTGCCCGCCTTCTCAACCTCGTCGTCCACAATGACAGGGTTGACCATGCCGTTGGCGATGATGCCTTCCAAAGGCTTCCGCGGGTCCGCCGATCCCCGCCCGCGTTCCGCAAGTTCTCGAAAGCCCTGCGTACGGCCATCGTGCATGTGCTTCTGGTCACGGCCAAGGCGGTAGAGGATGTCTCCCCCGCCCTGCGCATTTACATGGATGTTCTGCAAGCCATCCGACAACAAGACCCGGACCTCGCTCGTCAACAAATGCGCGAGATGATCTTGCTCGCCAATGGCGACGTCCGAAACCGATAGACGTCGCCATTGGCAAAAAGCCTAGCGAATGAACTGATCGACATAATCCGCGCCGAGACCGACGGCCTCGTAATGCGCACGGCACATGTCGATCTTGGTAAACACGTCCTCGAAACCCGTCTGCTTGCCCCACGGATCGACGTAACACATCACGCCGTTCACCTGGAACAGGGTCATCATTTCCGGCACATCATCGGGCACGACGAGGGTGTGGGTCTCACCCGGCGGCTCGTAGACATAGCCCCCCTCCTCTGCGGTCCAGTCATGTTCGAGGTAGTGCCAGCGCCCCTTGAGGACATACCCATGCACCGGCTGCGGGTGCCGGTGACGGCTGAGAACGCCGCCCTTGGTCACCTTGAGCACGTTCACCCAATATCCTTGCGAAGCATTGAGGCACAGCGGGCGGAAATAGACGTTCTTCGCCTGCGGCACCCAGACCCTCTCGTCCTGCGGCACGGCGTGGGGGACGACGATATCCGCCCCCGCATCCTTGGGCATTTCGAGCTGGTAGGGCATTCTTTTTTCGTCATCGGTCTGTATCATGGGGCCACCTCACATCACGCCATATGTTTCGAGCGCGTCGACGGCGGACATGCCCTTGCGGATCGCCTCGCCAACCGTATTTTCCGTTTCGGCCTTCTCCAGCGCGCGGTGTATGACTTCCTCTTCGGCGTCTTTCGGGATGATCAGAACGCCTTCGCGGTCGCCATACATCAACGTGCCTGTTTCGATCCGGATGCCGTCGATTTCGATGGCGGTTCGGAAATCCATGACCTTGCCGCGCACCCCCTGATCCTGCGCGTAAACGCCGCGACAGAAGGTCGGAAACCCCTGGCTTTCGATACCGTCCGCGTCGCGCACATAGCCGTCGAGCACCGCCCCTGCCGCCCCAAGGTGACGTGCGCGCGTCGTCATCAACTCGCCCCACAACGCGTAGCGCAGCGACGACCCTGTTGCGACATAGACCTCGCCCGCCTTGAGATCGTCAAGCGCTTCCAGCATGAGACCGAAAGGCTTTTTCGCCAACGGCCCGCGCGAGCTATCGTCTCCGTCATCAAAGATGTCCGCCTCAAGCACGGGCATAGCCCGCCCCGCCATCTTGCTGGTCTTTTGCAGGGGCGAAATGCCTGCGGGCAGGAACTGTTTGCGCAAGCCCATGACGTCCATCACATCGCCGATAACGGCCGTGAACAGGCGCTCACGCATCAGGGCAAAAAGCGCCTCGTCACTGTCGTAGAGTTTATTCATCGTCTGTTTCCCTATGTTCTCAAGAAGCGGCGTATCCGCCATCGACTGGTAGAATTGCTCCGGTCACGAAACCTGCGGCCGAAGACGCAAGGAACATGGCGGGCCCAACAAGGTCTTCGGGCTGTCCCCAGCGCCCCATGGGGGTCCGTCCGAGGATCGTGGCAGAGCGTGCGGCGTCCTCTCCCAATGCCTGTGTCAGCGGCGTGGCGATCCAGCCGGGAGCAAGCGCATTGACGCGAATGCCATCGCCCGCCCACGCCATCGCCAGCGACCGCGTGAGTTGCCCGATCCCGCCCTTGGAGGCGGCATAAGCGGGTGAGACCGCCGAGCCGAAATAGGTCAGCATCGACGCAGTGTTGATCACGCATCCCGAGGCTGCCCTGAGCGCGCCATGAGCGGCGACGCAGCAGCGCTGAGACCCATTGAGATTGATATCCACCACGTCGGCAAACCCATCGTGGGTAAACTCTGCCCCGCCGCGCCGAATGACGCCCGCGCAGTTGACCAGCACATCAAGCCGATCCATCGGCGCAAAGAAGTCCGTCACCGCCGCGCCATCCCTGACATCCAGCACGGCCTGCGCCATGCCATCGGGCAAGTCGTCCACCGCCTCATGGCCCGTCACGGTGACCTTGTCTCCTGCGTCAAGAAACCCCGTCGCAATGGCGCGACCAATGCCGCTGGTGCCGCCGATAACCACTACTTTGCGCGTCATGTCGTCGATGTCCTTGTGCGTGTTTTGAAACTCTGGCGAAGGGAGAGCACAATCATCAGCACCCAGACGAGCAGCGTGATCGTGCCAAGCGTGCCGGCAATCGGTCGCGCGAAGAATTCAAGCAGGTTGCCATCTGCCTTGATCACCGACTTCATGAAGTTCTCTTCGATCAGCGGTCCGAGGATCAGGGCAAGGATCATGGGCGCCAGCGGGAAATCGTTCTCTTCCAGCACAAAGGCCACAAGCCCCAGGATCAGCAGCACCCAGACATCAAACAGGGTGTTGTTGGCCGCGAACGCCCCGACGACACAGAAAAGCAGGATGATCGGGAACAGGATGTTCTGGCGCAGCGAGAGCAGTTGGCGCGAGACCATGATAGCGCCCAGACCCAGCGGCAACATCAGCAGGTTGGCGAGGATGAACACGGCAAAAATCGCGTTCACCAGCCCCGTGTCCATGACAAAGACCATCGGCCCGGGGGTGATCCCCTTCATCAACAGGACGCCGATCAGGATGGCGGTGATCGTGTCGCCTGGAATGCCGAAGACAAGGCTGGGAACATATGCCCCCGACAGGGCCGCGTTGTTCGCGCTTGAGGCGCTGACGATGCCTTCAGGATGGCCCGTTCCGAATTTCTCGGGTGTGCGGGAAAATTTCCTGGACAGGGCGAAGGCAATCCACGAGGCGATATCCGCCCCCGCGCCAGGCAGGGCCCCGATGGCGCTGCCCATGAGCGAGGAGCGCGCAACCCCGCCCTTGTACGTCCACAGCGTTCCGAGCACACCCGAAATGGCCGCACGCACCCGCAGGGGCGGCGTGGGCGGCAGGTCAGAGGGGGCGGCGGATTTGCGCAGGATCTCGGTGATCGCGAACATCCCGATCAGCACGGGAATAATCGAGATCCCGCCGATCAGTTCGGTATCGCCGAAGGTAAAGCGGCGGACGCCCATCACCACATCGATGCCGATGGTCGACAGCATCAGCCCCGCGCAGAGCGACAGCACGCCTTTGACGCGCGGCCCGTTGCTGACAAGGATCGCGCTGGACAGGCCCAAGAGCGCGAGGAAGAAGTATTCGTAGCTGGAAAATCCCAACGAGAAACGGGCGATTTGCGGCGCGGCCAGAATCAGGATGGTCACCCCGACAAGCCCGCCGATGGTCGAACACATAAGGTTCACGCCAAGCGCCAACTCGACCTGTCCGTTCTGGCGCATCTTGTAGGCTTCGTCTGTATAGGCTGCCGAGGCCGGCGTGCCCGGAATGCGCAGCAAGGCCCCTGGAATATCGCCCGCGAAAATGGCCGTGGTGGTCGCGGCAACAATCGCCCCGATCGCGGGGATCGGGTCAAGGAAGAAGGTCAGCGGCACCAACAGCGCCGTGCCCATCGTTGCGGTCAGTCCGGGGATCGAGCCGATCAGCAACCCGTAGGCCGCCGCCCCCAGAATGATCAGGAATACGCTCGGTTGCAGGACTTGCGCGAAGCCCGCCAGAAGAGATCCGTCCATCAGTAAATCACCTCGGTGAGCAGCCCCAGGGGCAACGGCACCATCAGGAGTTTCGCAAACAGCAGCCAGATGGCCCCCGTCGTCACGAGTGCAATTGGCACCGCAAGTGCCATGCGCACCTGCATGATGCGTAAAAGCGCGATCAGGAGCACAGGAACAAGCAGCGGAAAGCCAATGGGTTTGCTCAGCAAAATATAGAGTACCACGAAAGCAAGCATCGCCGCCATGCGCCCTGCGGCACCAGGTGTGCGGATCCAGCCCGACAGTGTCACAAGCGGGGCCTGCGATCTTACCCCGCTGAGAACCATCGCACCGCCACAGAGCACCATGACCGCCGCGATGATGCCCGGGAAAGTCCCCGGCCCGTAGGGTTGGTTTGGAAGGGTGGGAAAGGTCCGCACCTGAAACAGCACCAATGCTGCGATCAGTATAAAAATCGTCCCGAGTATGGCGTCATTCAATTTCATTTGCGGACCCCCCCGAGGTTACTGGCCCAGGCCGAGCTTGCCGATGACATCGGCGTTGTTTGCCGTTGCCTCGGTCATGAACGCGGCGAAGTCCCCTGCCCCGAGCCAGCTTACGCCAAAGCCGCGATTGGCCATGAAGTCCTGAAACGCATCGCTTTGGTAAACGGTGGACAGCGCCTCTTCGAGCGCCACGGTGACCTCTTGATCAAGCCCCTTGGGGCCCACGATACCGCGCCACGTGCCACCGACGGAGGCCGTGCCGACAGCCTCTTCAGCGGTCGGAACATCGGGATAGGCATCAAGACGCTCTGCCGACAGCACCGCCAGGGTCTTCACCAACCCCGCATCGCGCATGGATGCCGCTTCCGGCAGGGAGGACGGAACGATGGCGACACCACCTGCGACAAGCTCCTGAAAGCCGGGCGCGGCGCCCTGGCTGGGAACGACCACGATGCTTGTAGGATCAACACCATTCTGGTTCAGGAAGGATGCGAAAGCCAGGTGATAGGCCGCCCCGACAGGAAAGCCGGACGCTTTGTATTTCCCCGGGTTTGCGCCGATATCGGCGAGCGCTTCCTTGGCATCCGCCCATTCGCTGTCGGCGCGCACGTTGAAGGCCGAGGCGTCGAAATTCACCAACCCGATGGCCGTCATGTCATCGGCGGAAATTGCGGAGGTTCCGATGGCGGCGTAGGTGGTGATTTCTGCCGTGGCCAGGCCGATTGTGTATCCGTCTGCATCGGCGTCGATCATGGCAGTGTGCCCGACGATACCACCAGCGCCCGTGCGGTTTACCACATTCACCGGCGTGCCGAGCTCTTCGCTCAGACCCTCTGCAAGCATACGGCCAACAGCGTCGGTGCCGCCGCCGGCGGACCATGGCACGATCAAGGTGATGGGACGTTCCGGGTAATCAGCGAGTGCCGGTCCCGCCAAAACGGCGAGTGCGGCAACGGTGGCTGCAAGTACGTTTCGTTTCATGGGTTATCTCCTCATTTTCCATGACGTTCAGGTTGGGTCTTTGGTCGACCGACGCCCCTATGGCGGGCCGTCGAAAAGATTGCGCGTGGCGGCATGCGCTTGTGAAAGCAGTTCCAGCGCAGCGGTATGCGCCGCCTGGGGATCGCGGTTTGCAATTGCCTCCATCACGAGGCGGTGGTTTTCGAGATTGTCCCTGAGGTTGTGCGGAGCCTCGAAAAGGCGCTGGAAATTCAGTCGCATCGCGTAGGTGATCGAATGCGCCACGGATTTCAGAAACCTGTTGCCCGTCGCATCCGCAACTGCGATGTGGAAGGCCAGATCGGCCTCAAGGCATTCAGGCAGATCCTGATGATCGACAAGCCGCTCTATGGTCTCGTATGCGGTGCGGATGGTTTCGATCTCTGCATCGGTCGCGTTGCGGGCCGCTTCTTGCGCGGCAGCAGGTTCGATCACGAAGCGCATCCGCACGAATTCATCCATGAAAGTCGGATCGTCGAGCAGCTGGTCGGCGGACCATTCCAGGACGTCGCGGTCAAGCACATTCCATGCCGAGCGCTGACGAACGACGGTGCCGCGCCGCGGGGCGATTTCCACGAGATTCTTGGCCGCAAGCAGCCGCATGGCTTCCCGCAGCGTGTTGCGCGACGCATTGTATTGATGCGCCAGCTCCGCCTCCAGAGGCAGCTTCTCTCCGACCGAATAGATGTCATGGACGATAGCCCTCCCTATCGCCTCGGCCACCTGCGCAGAGCCGGACTTCCACCGCTTATCGCCCGAGTCAGCCACAGCCCCTCCTCCCTGGTCTGTTGCGAATCCATTGGTAGGATGAATAGGGAAAAGCGACCCTCTGCGTCAACGCTGATCGATACTCTTTCGCCGGAAAAGCGCGTAAGTTGTTGATTTATTTAATCAACAAGTCACAGCACCATTAAGGCGCGCGAAACAAGAAGCAGATTGTTTCGTAGTTGACGATGAACTCACCCAAGAGGATTCCGGTGGCGCATGGGGTGTGGTCAAAGGGTAAACCACCAGCGGCGCGACATGGTAATCTTGGCGCATATCCGCAAGATCGAAACCGAATTCGGAGATTTTCCGATTGCTGCACTGACGGACGGTCGCCCCCGAGCGCATCCGACTTGCCTACCTTCTGGCAGTCTGGACGGGCCAGCGGCAAGGCGACCTCTTGCGCACCACTTGGAGCGCCAATGACGGGTCACATATCCGCTTGAAGCAAAGCAAGACCGGTCGACGTGTCGTGGTGCCCGTCAGCGGCGCACCAAAGGCCGCGCTTGACGCGGCAGCAAGCGACAAGAGGGCCGTCACGATCCTGACAACGACGCAGGACACGGCTTGGACCAGTCACGGGTTCAGCGCAACGTGGCGCAAGAAGCGGGAACAAAAATTTCCGGCTGAACGCCCAGACAAGCCAACCCGCTCGACGCAGAAGCGCGAAAAAGTGCAGTGATTTGAATGGCAGGGGCAGCAGGGTTCGAACCCGCGACCTACGGTTTTGGAGACCGTCGCTCTACCAGCTGAGCTATACCCCTAGGGCCGGGTGATCGGATACTACCGGGCCACGGCGAAATCAAGAGCGGAAATGACAGAAAGGTTCACGCGCGACCCTGGATCAGGTTTTCCATCATCGCCATTTCCTCATCGGTCAGGTCGGTGAGTGGCGGGCGCACCGGGCCAGAAGCAAAGCCACGCAGCCGGACCCCGGCCTTGATCGCCGACACCGCGTAGCCGGTCTTGCGGTCGCGGATCGCGGCGAAGGGATAGTAGAACTCCTGCAACAGCGCCGCACAGGTGGCATCGTCACCGGCAACAAAGGCCGCGTGGAACTGCAACGCGGTTTCCGGCACGAAGTTGAACACCGCCGAGGAATAGGTATCGACACCCGCCCCGCGGAACGCCTGGGCAAACAACTCATGCGTCGGCATGCCGCCAATGTAAGCCAGACGGTCACCGTTCTGGATGGTGATCCGGCGCACGGTGTCGATATCGCCGGTGCCGTCCTTGAAACCGATCAGGTTGGGGCATTCCTCGGCCAATTGCGCCAGCGTTGCGGCATTCACCACCGACTGACCGCGGTTATAGACGATCACCCCCATGTTGGTGGCGCGACAGACAGTGCGGATGTGATCCGCAATCCCGTCCTGCGGCGCGCCGATCAGGTAATGCGGCAGAAGCAGGATGCCGTCGCCGCCCGCCGCCTCGATGCCCTGGGCCATCTCGCAGGCCAGCTTGGTGCCATAGCCGCAGCCGGCGATGATCGGCTGGCCGGACTGCGTGGCCTTGGCGGTTTTCACCACCTCGACCACCTCGGACGGGGTCAGCGAGAAAAGCTCGCCCGTGCCGCCGGCAACGATCAACCCGGCAATCTCGTGCGGGCTCAACCATTCCAGGTGGGCGGCAAAGGCGGTGGGGTCAAAGCTGTCCTCGGCGTCAAAGGGCGTGACGGGAAAGGACAACAGGCCGCTGCGAATGATCTCGCGCAATTCGGTGGGTGCGATCATGGAAGTTCCCCGTTCAATCGTCGGATTCGTGGATGCCGTCGGCGGTAAAGGTCCCACCTTGGTAGACCACTTGCGGCGCATCGGGCGCAGGTTTCTCCATGCGGGCGTCGATGTCGGCGCGGAATTGCTCGGAATTGTCCTGCGGGCGCCAGCCCAGCCAATCGACGTTGGAATTGTCCCACCAGGTGGTGGCGTTGTCGGACACGCCGTAGATGATCGGACAGCCCAGTTTCGGCACGTCATAGATGCGCTCGATCAGGCGCACGAAATCTGCATAGCTCAGCCAGCTTGACAGCATCCGGTGGTCCATCGGCGCCGGGAAGGACGACCCGATGCGGACGATTGCCGTCTCCTGCCCGAACTTGTCGTGGTACATGCTGGCCATCGCCTCGCCAAAGACCTTGGAGACGCCATAAAGCCCGTCGGGGCGCGGCAGCACCGTGTTGTCGATCCGCTGGTCCTGACGGTAGAAACCGATGGCGTGGTTCGACGAGGCAAAGACGATCCGCGGCTGCCCGTGCTTGCGCGCGGCCTCATACAGGTTGTGGACCCCTTCGATATTGGCGCTGCGGATCACGTCCCAGGTGCCTTCGACCGATTTGCCGCCGAAATGCACGATGCCGTCGCAGCCCTCGACCAGGTCGGCGACGGCCGCGGCATCGGACAGGTCGCAAGTCACGATTTCCTCGTTCGCCGCTGCCGGCCCCATGTCGGCGACATCCGACAGGCGGATGATCTCGGCCATATGTGCCAGCCGCTTGCGCATCTCGGAGCCAAGTCCCCCAGCCGCGCCTGTGATCAGAAGCCGTTTCATGTACTGCCCTTTCGTTGAAGCTGACTTGCCCTAACAAGTTATCATACAAATTACCATAGTCATTCTACAACCTGCCGCGAGGCACAGCAATTCCGGGCGCTCAGACCCGGCACTACCATTCCGACTAAATTCGTCAGTATTGACTTTGCCAATTGAAACAGTCAGGTATTCTCCTGCCGGAATCGACCGGCCGACAGGGACATTCACGTCCAGGCATCTTTGCGGCCCCCGACCGGATCGGGCCGCCAAAATTCGTTAAGAGGGAACCGTTCATGAAACCGCTCAAGATTGCACTGGCTCTGAGCCTCGGGACCGCCCTGCCTGCCTTTGCCGGCAAGGCCGAGGTTCTGGACACCTATGCCGATATCGCCCACGCCGGTTACGAAGACAGCCTGAAAACCGCCGAAACCCTTCGCGCCGCGGTTGATGCGCTGCTGGCCAATCCCTCGGCCGATACGTTGCAAGCGGCGCGGACCGCCTGGCTTGCCGCCCGCGTGCCCTATCAACAGACCGAGGTCTTTCGCTTCGGCAATGCCATCGTCGACGACTGGGAAGGCAAGGTAAACGCCTGGCCGCTGGACGAAGGCCTGATCGACTATGTCGATGCCTCCTATGGCGGCGCGACCGACGAGAACGAATACGCCGTGCTGAACGTGGTGGCGAACCCCACCTTCACCCTGTCCGGTGAAGAGGTGGACGCGGCCGAGATCACCCCGGCGCTGATCGAAGGCACCCTGCACGAGGCCGACGAAGTCGAATCCAACGTGGCCTCGGGCTATCACGCCATCGAGTTCCTGCTTTGGGGTCAGGACCTGAACGGGACCGAGCATGGCGCGGGCAACCGCCCCTGGACCGACTATGCCGCCGGTGACGAGTGCACCAATGGCAACTGCGATCGCCGGGGCCAGTATCTGAAGGCCGCGACCGACCTGCTGGTCAGCGACCTGGAATGGATGACCGCGCAATGGGCCGAGGGCGGCGAAGCCCGGACCACCGTGATGGGCGATGAAGACGCCGGCATCGCGGCGATCCTGACCGGCATGGGCTCGCTCTCCTACGGGGAACAGGCCGGAGAGCGCATGAAACTTGGCGTTATGCTGAACGACCCCGAGGAAGAGCACGACTGCTTCTCGGACAACACCCACAACAGCCACTACTACGACGGCCTGGGCGTCCAGAACGTCTACCTGGGTGAATATGTCCGCGTCGATGGATCCGTCGTGTCGGGCGAAAGCCTCGCCTCGCTGGTTGCCGCGACCGATGCGGATGTCGACGCCTCGCTGCGCGGCGCGCTGGCCGCCACCATGCGCGAGCTTGGCCAGATCAAGACCGCGGCCGAGGCCGGTTTCTCCTACGACCAGATGCTGGAACGCGGCAACGCGGAAGGTGAAGCGCTGGTGATGGGTGCGGTTGACGCGCTGGTGTCCCAGACCCGCGACATCGAACGCGCGGTGAGCGTGCTTGGCCTTGACCAGATCGGTTTCGAAGGCTCCGACAGCCTCGATAACCCCGACGCCGTCTTCCAGTAACCCCCAGTCGGCGGTCCGGACACCGGGCCGCCACCCCCTTCACACTCTCACCCCGGGAGCCCGACATGATCGTTTGCCATTGCATGGACATCCGCGACACCGACATCCGCAACGCGATGGACTGGATGCGCGCCGCCGATCCGGAAACGATCATCACCCCGGGCAAGGTCTATCGCGCACTGGGAAAACGTGCCGATTGTGGTGGATGTTTGCCGCTCTTTCTGGACACTATGGCCAAGACGGATAGTTTTGAAGTTCCAGCCACCCTGCAGAATCTGCGGGACCGCAAGAAAAGGAGACCCTGACCAATGAAGGGCGACAAGAAAGTCATCGAATTCCTGAACGCCGCCTTGCGTTCGGAGTTGACCGCCGTCAGCCAGTACTGGCTGCATTACCGCCTTCAGGAAGACTGGGGCTTTGCCCGCCTCGCCGCCAAGTCGCGCGAGGAAAGCATCGAAGAGATGAACCACGCCGACAAGCTGATCGAGCGGATCATCTTTCTCGAAGGCCACCCGAACCTGCAAAAGCTCGACCCGCTGCGCATCGGCGAAAACGTCAAGGAATGCCTTGAGGCCGACCTGGCCGCCGAGCACGAGGCACGGACGCTTTATATCGAGGCACGCAACCATTGCGACAAGGTCGGCGACTTCGTGTCCAAGAACCTGTTCGAAGAGCTGATCGCCGACGAGGAAGGCCATATCGATTTCCTCGAAACCCAGCTGGAACTGCACGGCAACATCGGCGACGCGCTGTATGGCCAGTTGCAGGCCAAGCCGACAGACGAAGCCGAATAGGCAACCATGCCCCTGCCCCGTCGCGGGGCAGGCGCCACGGACGGACCCATGCGATCACTCCTCCTGACACTTGCGTTGACCGGCGCGGGGCTGTCCGCCTCGGCCGGCGCGCCGCTTTCAACGGACCTGCACCTGGACCACCTGCCCCGCACCGAGGCAGAGGCGGCGCGGATTGCGCGGGTCGTGGCGCCGACCACGGATTTCTCGGCCCCCGAGGCCTTTGAGACCAACCCGGCGGGCGCCGCCACCGTGCGCCGGCGCAACGACGCCGACGCATTTTCCCTGCCCTCAGCCAGCATCGGCTTCGACGGAGAGCTTGATTTCAAGCTGGGCAATGCGCTCTTTCGCAAGCTCTGGGTGTCGTCGCCCTCGTCCACGCTGGCCTCGGACGGGTTGGGCCCGCTTTACAACGCCCGCTCCTGCCAGCGCTGCCACCTGAAGGACGGGCGCGGCCATGTCCCGGCGAACGACACCGACAGCCGCGTTTCGATCTTCCTGCGCCTCTCGGTGCCCGCCCCTGCCGACGCCGTGGAAACCCGGCTTGAGGCCTACCTGGCCAGCATCGGCATCGACACCCCCCGCACCCGGCCCGAGCCGACCTATGGCGGCCAGTTGCAGGATTTCGCCATCCAGGGCCATGCCGCCGAAGGCCGGATGGAGATCACCTATACTCAGCAGGACGTGCCGCTGTCGGGCGATGAGATGGCCACGCTGCGGGTGCCGCATTACGCCGTGTCCCGGCCCGGATACGGCGCCCTGGCCGAAGAGGCCCTGCTGTCGCCCCGGATCGCGCCGCAGATGATCGGGCTTGGCCTGATCGAGGCGATCCCGGCGGCGGACATCCTGGCCCATGCCGATCCCGACGACGCCGATGGCGACGGCATCTCGGGCCGCCCGCAAGTCGCCTGGTCGCTGGCGCAGGGCGCACCGATGCTGGGTCGCTTCGGCTGGAAGGCAGGCAATCCGACGGTCGAAGAACAGACCGCCGCGGCCTTTGCCGGCGATATCGGCATCTCGAACCCGCTGTTTCCCGAGGGCGGCGGCGAATGCACGCTGGCCCAGGCCACCTGCCGCAACGCGGTGCATGGCGATGGCGACGCCCGCGGGCAAGAGATCGACCGCATCGGGCTTGACCTCGTGACCTTCTATTCGCGCAACCTTGGCGTGCCGGCCCGCCACGACGTGGACGACCCCCAGGTTCTGCGCGGCAAGCAGGTGTTCCATGACACCGGCTGCATCGCCTGCCATACGCCGAAATTCGTCACCCACCGTCTGACCGACCGTGACCCGCAATCGTTCCAGCTGATCTGGCCCTATTCGGACTTCCTGTTGCACGACATGGGCGAAGGTCTGGCCGACAACCGTCCCGAGGGCGTCGCCACGGGGCAGGAATGGCGCACCCCGCCGCTTTGGGGCGTGGGCTTGACCGAGCAGGTCAGCGGCCATACCCAGTTCCTGCACGATGGCCGCGCCCGGTCGCTGCTTGAGGCGGTGCTCTGGCATGGCGGCGAAGCCCAGGCGCAGCGTGACGCCGTGGTCGCGATGGACCCCGTCGACCGCGCCGCCCTGATCCGATTCCTGGAGAGCCTTTGACATGCGCGCCCTGATTGCCGCCCTGATTGCCGCCCTGCCCCTTGCCGCCACCAGCGCCGCCGCCGATACCGAGCGAGTGCTGGAGGACCACATCCTGCCCGCCGTCACTGGTTTCGCCAGCGCCACCGAAGCGCTGCAAACCGCCGCCCGCACCGATTGCACGCCGGAGGCGCTGCGCCCCGCCTTTCACGACGCCTTCGATGCCTGGATGGGTGTCAGCCACCTGACCTTCGGGCCGCTGGAAAAGGACGGGCGGATGCTGGCCATCGCCTTTTGGCCCGACAGTCGCGGCGCCGGTCCCCGGGCGCTGGCGCGGCTGATCGCGGACGAGGATGCCGCCGTCGACGATCCGGCGGAGTTTGCAGAAGTCTCGGTTGCCGCCCGCGGGCTTTTTGCGCTGGAACAGGTGCTCTACGGTGCGCCCTATGCCGCCGACAGCTACTCCTGCCGACTGGCCGTGGCGATTGCCGCCGATCTCGACCGGATGGCCGATGACGTTGCCGCCGAATGGCCCGACCACGCCGCCCTGATGCGCAATCCGGGGGGCGAGGGCAATGCCGCCTACCTGGCCCAGCGCGAGGTTGACCAGACGCTGTACACGGCATTGATGACCGGGTTGGAGTTCATCAAGGACAAGCGCCTGGGCGAGCCTCTGGGCACCTTCGACCGCCCCCGCCCGCGCCGGGCCGAGGCGCGCCGGTCCGGGCGGTCCCTGCGCAACGTGGTGCTGTCGCTCCAGGCGCTGGAAAGCCTGGCCCATGCGATGGCCGATCAACCGATCCCCGCGTCCGAACGGGCCTTCGACGCCGCCTACACCACGGCAGAGCGACTGGACGACCCGGTCTTTGCCGGGGTCGACGACCCCACCGGGCGGTTGCGGGTCGAGATCCTGCAACAGAAGGTCAGCTATGCGCGCGACGCGGTGCAGGCAGATATCGGCGTGGCCATGGGGCTGAGCCAGGGCTTCAACTCCGCCGACGGCGACTGAGCCCATGCGCCGCCGCGCCTTTCTTGCCAGCCTGCTGGCCTCGGCCTCGCTGCCGGGGGCCAGCTGGGCCGACGCGGGCAATCCCGCCTACCTGGCCGCCGCGCGCCTGCCGGACGGGGCTTATGCGCTCTTCGGTCTCGACGCCGCAGGGGCGGACGTCTTTATCATCCCTCTGCCCGCGCGTGGCCACGCCGCCTGCGCCCATCCCGAGGCCCCCGAGGCGGTGGCCTTCGCCCGACGCCCCGGCACCTTCGCGCTGGTCATCGACTGTGCCGCCGGGCAGGTCGCACATCGGCTTGAAGCCCCGACGGGGCGCCATTTCTACGGTCATGGCGCCTTTGTCCGCGACGGCCAACTGCTGGTGACCACCGAGAACGACATCGCCAGCGGCGAAGGCCGCCTGGGCCTCTGGGATCGCGCCGCCGGGTATCGCCGGATCGGCGAACTTGCCTCAGGCGGGATTGGCCCGCATGAAATACTGGCGCTGCCCGGCGACATCCTGGCCGTGGCCAATGGCGGCATCCGCACCCATCCCGACAGCGGACGCGACAAGCTGAACATCCCCGACATGCGCCCGAACCTGGCCTACCTCACGCTCGACGGCACGATCCAGGAGCAGGTCGAACTGGCCCCACCCTTGTGGAAAGCTTCGATCCGCCACCTCGCCTGGCAGGACGGCACGCTGGCCTTTGCCATGCAGTGGCAGGGCGATCTGCCCGACCCTGCGCCGCTTCTAGGACTGCATCGGCGGGGACAGGCCCCGCGGCTCTGCACCGCACCGGAGGCCGAACAGCTCGCCATGCAGGGCTACGCAGGCAGCGTGGCAATCGCGGGCAACCAAGTGGGCATCACCTCGCCACGCGGCGGGCGGCTGCACGTCTTCGACCTTGCCGGCGAGTTTCGGCACAGCCTGCGCCGCGCTGACATCTGCGGCCTGGCCCCGGGCGCAAGCGGTCTCCTGGCCACCGATGGCCAGGGCGGCATCCTGTCCGCCACCGACCGCCTTGCACCGCTCGGCTATGCGGCCCGAAACTGGGACAACCACCTGGTCAAGATCGGATAGCCGGGCGCGCGAGGTCACGCATCTTCGCGCGCCTTGAGACGGGTTTGCGCGTGGTGCGTGCAAGCACACACCCTACGGCCGAACTCAATCGTCATCCTTCGGCGGTTCCTGGTGCTCCCAGGTCCAGAAGAACTCATATGCACACCAAACCGCGGCCGCACCGAACAACATCGCCCAGAAGACATTGCCGTTCACCAGCTCGAACACCGTCCAACAGCCGGTGACACCCACCACCAGCACCCGCCGCCAGAGCGGGTTGAACAGCGGATGTTTGACATTGAGAAGGTCTTTCATCTGGTCCTGTCGGCCCAACCGCTCACCAGCGGTTCAGCGCATCCTCATCCGCGTCCCTGGCAGCCACCCATTCCGCACCATCGGCACCAATTTCCTTCTTCCAGAACGGCGCCCGGCTTTTCAGGTAATCCATCAGGAATTCCGCCGCTTCGAAGGCGGCCTTGCGATGGCGCGCCGCCGTAGCGACCATCATGATCATCTCGCCTTTGACCAGCCGCCCGTGACGGTGGATCACCAGCGCATCACCCAGCGACCAGCGCGCAACCGCCTCGGCGGCGATCTTTTCCAGCGCCTTCTGCGTCATGCCGGGGTAATGCTCGATCTCCATCGCCACCATGCCGCCCTGGTCGGCATCCCGCACCACGCCGGTAAAGGTCACGACAGCGCCCATCCCGGCCTGCGCCGTGGCAAAGGCCTCCGTCTCGGCCCCCAGATCAAAGGCAGTGTCTTGTACCCGAACCTGCACGGCTCAGCCCCCGGTCATCGGCGGAAAGAAGGCCACCTCGCGCACGCCCGCCAGCGGCGCGTCGAAATCGCTCAGCTCCTGGTCCAGTGCCACGCGCAGGGCCGACAGGTCGGCAAAGGCCACCTCGTAGCGCGCTTCCCGCGCCTTCAGTTCCTCGACCAAGGCCACCACGGTTGCGGCCCCGGTTTCGACCTTTTCCTTCGGCACGCCGATTCGCTCGCGCACCCAGGCGAAATACAACACGTCCATCAGGTCTCCTCCGTCAGATAAGGCAGCGCCTTGCGAAGATAATCCCACCCGGTCACCAACGTCAGCGCCGCGGCCACCCACAGCAAGGCCAACCCGACATACCCCGACCAGAACATGCCGTGATACATATAGCTCAGCCCGAACTGGTCGACCTCGCGCCCTTCGAGGATATCGACCACGATCTGCTGATCCATCCCCCAGGACCACATGCCAAAGTAATGCTCGAAAATGCCCTGCGAAAACAGCACGGCAATCGCCACCATCTGCGCCGTGGTCTTCCACTTCGCCAGCTTGGTGACCTTCAGCGTGCCTGACGCCTTGCCCAGGTATTCGCGCAATCCGCTGACAAATATCTCGCGGAACAGGATCATCGTCGTGGGAAAGACCAACGACGGAGAATAGGACGAATACGCGGCGATCACCATGAGCGCGATCACCACCATCACCTTGTCGGCGATCGGATCCAGCATGGTGCCGATCTTGGTTTCCTGTTTCCAGGCCCGCGCCAGGTAGCCGTCAAAGAAATCGGTCACCGCCGCCAGCAGAAACAGCACAAGCGCGAAAATGTCCGCATAGGGCCGCGCCCAATACAGAAACATGATCGGCACCGCGGGCGCCGCCACGAGGCGCAAAACGGTCAGGATATTGGGCAGGGTCCAACGCATGCATCGCTTCTATCCCGCTGACGCCGAACAGGGAAGAGCGCCAAGGATATTTCAATCCCGGGCAAAGGTCCTATGTTGTGCGCATGAAACTCGCCCTCCTGCCCCTCCTCCTCGCCACGCTGGCCGCCTCCTGCGACCACGACGAAAGCCTCGCCGCCTATGGCGCCGCCGACCGAACCTGGGTCCTGCAAAGCCTCGACGGCGTGCCCTACCCGGCCCGGGCCACGCTGCAGTTCCCCGCCCCGGGCGAAATCGCCGGCAAAGCCCCCTGCAACAGCTTCGGTGGCGCGCAATCCGCCCCCTATCCCTGGTTCGACGCCGGCCCCCTGCACAGCACCCGCCGCGCCTGTCCCGATCTCACCGCCGAACAGGCATTCCTCGGCGCGCTGGAAGCCATGACCCTGGCCGAAATCAGCGGCCAGGTGCTGATCCTGTCGAACGACGCCGGGCGTGAAATGGTCTTTTCGGCCACCCCGGAATGACAGGCGGCTCATGACCGCCCCCATATGACAAATCCGGTTACCACCTTCCCCCGGCGCGCCACATGCCTACCTTGACCGGCATGACACAGACACTTCTCTCCGCGGCCACGTCCGCCTTTGCAAGCCTCTCAGCGACGCTGGGCGGGGCGCAAGACACCGACACCATCTGGAAACTCCAGAGCATCGACGGCGCCACCTACGAGGCCCGTGCCACGCTCACCTTCCCGGCGCCGGCCCAGATCTCCGGGTCGACGCCCTGCAACAGCTACTTCGGCGTCCAGACCCGCCCCATGCCCGGCTTTCACGCCGACCGGCTCGGCATCACCCAGCGGATGTGCATGCACTTCCAGCAAGAGGCCGAATTCATCACCGCCCTGCGCGACATGACCATCTCGGAATTCGACGGCAACCGCCTGACGCTGCGCAGCGACGATGGTCGTGAAATGGTATTCATCGGCGTGCCCAAAACCCGGTAGCCGGCTCCTGGCGCCGCCCGATCCCCTTCATCTTGCCTGAAAAACTCCCGCCGGAGGCTCCGCCCGCGCCAGGCGGCCCTCCGGCGGCACACCTGGCTCACGCCACCACAGGTCCCAATAACCTGCGCGCTCGCAGAGCGCTCATTGTGAAACCGCCCGCAGCCGGTCAATAAACCGCGCGCGGGCGTCCGGCAAGGGCTTGCTGCCCAGCGCCGGCGCCAGTTTCTCGGCCAGGAAGTACCCTGTCACCCGCAACCCCTCGACGATCTCCGCGTCCTCTGCCTCGCCGCACCCCAAAAGCACCTCCGGCAAGGGCAAGAGCCGGTCAGCCCACTCCCCCGCGCCGTGCCGCGACACCGCGCGGCCTGTCTTCGGCGACACATAGGCCAGCCCCTCGCTGGCCCCGGTCACCGCGCAGTGGCCAAGGTCCAGCCCGTAGCCCAACTCTTCCAGCAACGCCAATTCCCAGCGCAGGTAGGCCAGCGGCCAGAGGTCGTCCTGTCCCAGCAAATCCAGCAATTGCTCGCTACGGCGATACAGCGGCAGGTGCGGCTCACGCTCGGGCAGGGAAAACGCCAGCAGCGCGCAGACCGCGTTCAGACCGGCCAGCGCCAGCCGGCTGCCGAGCGCCTGCGCCGCGCGCGAGCGTTGCAGCTCCACGACAAAGGCCCCCATGTGCGCTTCCAGCCGCGCCCGCCACTGCAGGTCAAGCTGCGCCCCGGGCTGCAACACCGGCGCCAGCTTGCGACTGCTCGCGCCACGTACAACACCGGCGTGTCGGCCATGTTCGGGGGTAAATGCCTCGACGATGGCGCTGGTCTCGCCATGCCGCCGCAGGCTCAGCAGGATGCCGGTGTCCCGCCACTCCATCGCTCAAAGCCCGTCCGCATCCAGCAGATGCCGCCCGGCGCGGTCCTCGACCTCGACGATCCAGAGGTCCGGGTCAGAACGCCGCTGCCGCTCCAGCGCGGCATCCACCTCGGCCTCAGGCCCCGCAAGTATCTCTTCCCAGCGGGTCACATCCGCCATCAGGTCATGCATCCGGTGAAACAATCGCGCCTGCCCGTCCAGGGTGTTCAGCTTGACCATCACCATCCCGGCGCTGTCATCGCCATGCGCCACGACAAAGGCCGGAATATCCATCATCCGCAGCCGTGCAATATAAGCCGCGACCCAGAAATCCGCCGTCAGCCGAAGCGCCATCAGAAGGTGACCGCGCTTGTCATTTGAACACGGCCACCCGGTCTATATGTTTGAAGCACAGTCACGTTTCCCTTCACACATCCCACGGGAGACTGGACGGCATTGCCAAAGGTGGTCGCAACATTTTGGCGGCGATGCCGGGGGTCCGAGGCGCGCGTTTCTCCTGCGTGGCGCCGGGTCCTGCCCCGTGGTCCGTCCGGCCGGTCGTCTCTCCCCGGATCGCCGGACTTCCCCGGGGCCCTGCGAACATCGCGGGGTCCCGGCACGTTCTCAGCCATTGCCATCGCGGAAATCGAGTCCCATCTCGGAATAGCGTGCGGCCTCGTCCTGCCATTTCTCGCGCACCTTGATCTGGACAAACAGGTGCACCTTGCGGCCAAGGAACTCTTCCAGTTCTTCCCGGGCCGCCTTGGAGATTGCCTTGATCGTCTCGCCCTTGTTGCCCAGCACGATGCCCTTGTGGCCGTCGCGCGCCACGTACACCACCTGGTCGATCCGGGCCGAGCCGTCCTTGCGCTCATCCCAGCTCTCGGTCTCGACAGTCAGCTGGTAGGGCAGTTCCTGGTGCAGGCGCAGGGTCAGCTTCTCGCGCGTCATCTCGGCGGCAATCATGCGCATCGGCAGGTCGGCAATCTGGTCTTCGGGGTAAAGCCAGGGCCCTTCCGGCAATTGCGCCGCCAGCCAACGCTTGAGATCGTCGCAGCCATGCCCCTTCTCGGCGGAAATCATGAAGGTTTCCTCAAAGGCGTAGCGCCCGTTCAAATCCTGGGTCAGCGCCAGCAGCACGTCGGATTTCACCCGGTCGATCTTGTTGATTGCCAGCGCCACGCGGCGGCCCTGTCCGATGTCGCCCAGGCCTTCGAGGATGCGCTCCACGCCCTCGGTGATGCCACGATGCGCCTCGACCAGCAGGACGGTGATATCGGCATCCGCCGCCCCGCCCCAGGCCGCGGCCACCATCGCCCGGTCAAGCCTGCGGCGAGGTTTGAACAATCCTGGCGTGTCGACAAAGACGATCTGGGCGTCGCCTTCCAGTGCCACGCCACGAATGCGGGCGCGGGTGGTTTGAACCTTGTGGGTGACAATCGACACCTTGGCCCCGACCATGCGGTTGGTCAGGGTGGACTTGCCCGCATTGGGCTCACCGATCAGGGCGACGAATCCGGCGCGTGTGGTCATGGGGTCTTGGTTCCTCGCTGCAATCCGTGCCGCTTAGCGCAGATTGCCGCGTGAAACCAGCGTTTCGGGCAAAGACCAAATTCCATCAATGGAATTTGTCAAAATCTGTCGACAGATTTTGCCCCGCGCTCAGCCTTCGGGCAGACGCTCCAGCAGGGCCTTGGCCGCCGCATGTTCCGCCAGCCGCTTGGATCCCGCCTGCGCCCGTTCGCTTTCGCCGCTGTCCAGCCGCACCTCGATCACGAACACCGGCGCGTGGTCCGGCCCTTCGCGGCTTACCTGGGCATAGACCGGCGGCTTCTGTCCGCGCGCCTGCGCCCATTCCTGCAGGCTGGTCTTGGCATCGCGCGCGTCTTCCTCGACCGAGCTGATGCGCTTGCCCCAGAGCCGCAGCACCATCGCCTGCGCCGCGTCAAAGCCGCCATCAAGGTAGACCGCGGCAATCACCGCCTCCATCGCGTCGCCCAGCAGCGCCATCTTGCGCCGACCGCCCGACAGCATCTCGGACCGGCCCAGCTTCAGCGCCGCGCCCAAGTCCACCTGCCGCGCCACATCGGCGCAGGTTTCCTTGCGCACCAGGGCGTTGAACCGCGGCGCAAGCTGGCCCTCGGAGGCGCCCCTGTCCGCCGCCAGCAACGCCTCGGCCATCACCAGGCCAAGCACCCGGTCGCCCAGGAACTCCAGTCGCTGGTTGTCGGCCCGGGTCGGGGTCGACATCGACGAATGGGTCACCGCCTGCACCAGCAACCGGGGGTCATGGAACACATGCCCCAACTGCCCCTGCAGGGCCTTCAGTTCGGCAGAGAGCTTCACTCGATCTTCTCGAAGAAGCGATCCCCCCGCCAGGTCCAGAAATACAGCATCGACCGCCCGGCAGAAGAGAACATCACCCGATCGGCCCGGCCGACAAAGTTTTCATAAGGCACAAAGCCCACGCCACCCACTTCCTGACGGAAGCGCGAATCGGTGGAATTGTCGCGGTTGTCGCCCATCATGAAGTAATGGCCTTCGGGAACGGTAAACACCGGCGTGTTGTCCGAAGGCTGCGGACCGATATTGAGGACCGAGTGGCTGGTGCCTTCCGGCAGGGTCTCGATGAACTTTTCCTTCTGGCAGGTGCCGCCATCCCCCACCGGCGCATTGGCGCAGCGCGGGCTCAGGCCCTGTGGCCCCTGCGGCCCGGCCAGTTCCTCGAAAATCCCGTCAGCTTCCAGCTTCACCGGTTCGCCATTGATGTGCAGCACCGCGTTCTTGACCTGGATCTTTTCGCCCGGCAGGCCGACCACGCGCTTGATGAAATCGCGCCCGGTCACCGGGTGGCGGAAGACCGCGACATCGCCGCGCTGCGGTTCACCACCCAGGAAACGGGTATTGTCGCCATCGGCCCAGCCGCAGAGGTCTTCGGCATCCACGTCGATCCCGAAGCGCGGGATGATGACGGACGGGCAGGAGGCATAGGAATAGCCATAGGCCATCTTGTTGACGAAGAGGAAATCGCCGATCAGGAGCGTGTCCTTCATCGACCCCGAGGGGATCCAGAAGGGCTGAAAGAACACCGTGCGGAACACCCCCGCGATGAGCAATGCATAGACAATGGTTTTGATCGTCTCGACGATCGCATTGCCTTTCTTTTCCTCGGCCATGGACATGGGGCTCCCCGAATATACTGTCGCAGGCTACATGCGGTTGCCACTCCCGGGTGTCAAGCAATCGGCACTGGACGCAAGGTAAAGTCACCTCCATGCTGCCGCCAAACCGCAAGGGAGGCACCACCATGACGCAACCCAATATCCTGATCCTGATGGTCGACCAGCTGAACGGCACGCTGTTTCCCGACGGCCCGGCCGACTGGCTGCATGCGCCCAACCTGCGCAAGCTGGCGCTGCGGTCGACCTGTTTCGCCAATGCCTATACCGCGTCACCGCTTTGTGCGCCGGGGCGCGCCGGGTTCATGTCGGGGCAATTGCCGTCGGCCACCGGGGTCTATGACAACGCGGCAGAGTTCGCCTCGTCCATCCCGACCTATGCGCATCACCTGCGCCGCGCGGGATACCAGACCTGTCTCTCTGGCAAGATGCATTTCGTCGGACCCGACCAGATGCACGGCTTCGAGGAACGGCTGACCACCGACATCTACCCGGCCGATTTCGGCTGGACGCCGGACTATCGCAAGCCGGGCGAGCGCATCGATTGGTGGTATCACAACCTAGGCTCCGTCACCGGCGCGGGTGTGGCCGAGATTTCCAACCAGATGGAATACGACGATGAGGTCGCCTATCACGCAACGCGCAAGGTCTATGACCTCGGCCGCGGCCATGACGACCGGCCCTGGTGCCTGACCGTCAGCTTCACCCATCCGCACGATCCCTATATCGCGCGGCGCAAATACTGGGACCTCTACGCCGATTGCGAACATCTGGTGCCGCAGGTGCCCGCGCTGGCCTATGACGACCACGACCCGCATTCGCAGCGCATCTTCGACGCCAACGACTGGCGCAGCTTCGACATCACCGAAGCGGACATCCGCCGGTCCCGCCGCGCCTATTTCGCCAATATCTCGTATCTCGATGACAAGATCGGCGAGATCCTCGGCGCGCTTGAAGCCACCGGGCAAGAGGCCATCGTGCTCTTTGTCTCGGATCACGGCGACATGCTGGGTGAGCGGGGGTTGTGGTTCAAGATGTCCTTCCTCGAAGGCTCCGCCCGCGTGCCGCTGATGATTTCGGCCCCGGGGATGGAACCGGGCCTGATCAGCGATCCGGTTTCGACCATCGACGTCTGCCCCACGCTCTGCGACCTCGCCGGGGTCAGCATGGAGGCGGTCATGCCCTGGACCACCGGAGAATCGCTGGTGCCGCTGGGCCAGGGCGGTCAGCGCCAGTCACCTGTCGCGATGGAATACGCGGCCGAAGCCTCCTGCTCTCCGATGATCGCGCTGCGCGCCGAACAGTGGAAATACACCAACTGCGCCCTGGACCCCGAACAGCTGTTCGACCTTGGCGCCGACCCGCACGAGTTGACCAACCTGGCCGACGACCCTGCCCATGCCAGGACGCTGGAGACATTCCGCGTTGCCGCCGCTGCCCGCTGGGACCTGGAGCGTTTCGACGCCGAGGTGCGCGAAAGCCAGGCCCGGCGCTGGGTGGTCTACGAGGCGCTGCGAAACGGCGATTACTACCCCTGGGACTATCAGCCGCTGCAAAAGGCCTCGGAGCGCTACATGCGCAACCACATGGATCTCAACGTGGTGGAAGAGAGGCAGAGGTTTCCGAGGGGGGAGTGAGGCGGCAAGATGGGCTCTTGATTCCGTTCGGGCCATATTCCCAGCGCGTTGACAGCGGCCGCAGGCCGCCGCGCATCGCCGGGCCGCCCCACGGCACGGCGATTTGGCTGCCGCTGGCGCATCGCTCTGAGTATCTGCGGATTTGGACAGATAAAGCGCGCCGCATTTGCGTTGGATCGCCGCACCACGGCCCGTCGATGCGCGGCTCAACGCTCAGGGTAGCCGGAGGCAAGCCCCAGCCCCAGCCTCGGCAGCACTCATCCCGCCGGCCGCGCCTCGATCAGCACCACGGCCTGCGCCCAGGGGTGGTCGTCGGTCAGGGTGACGTGCAGGATCGCCTCGTGGCCCGGCGGGGTCATCGCGTCCAGCCGCCGTTTGGCCCAGCCGGTCACATGCATCACCGGTTGGCCGGTGTGCATGTTGGTCACCGACATGTCCTTCCAGGCGATGCCCATGCGCAACCCGGTGCCCAGCGCCTTGGAGCAGGCCTCCTTGGCAGCCCAGCGCTTGGCATAGGTGGCGGCCTCATGCGGACGTCGCGCGGCGCGGGCCTGTTCACGGTCCGTATAGACCCGATTGCGGAAACGGTCGCCGAAACGATCGAGGATGGCCTCGATCCGCTCGATGTTGCACAGGTCGGTGCCGATGCCGAGGATCAATCCGCCGGCCCGATATTGGCCAGGATTTGCCCGGTGGCCTGGTTGACCTCAAAGCTCAGCCAGCCGCCGGTGGTGTCGCCCAGCGTCGGATCGAAGTAGCTTACGGGGATGTCGAACAGCAGCCCCCGCGCCGGATCGTAACCTGCGCTCAGCTCGCCAAAGGCCATGCCGGCAAAACCCATCGTGCCATCGTAGGACAGCACCCGGCACTGCCGCTCGCCCAGCTCGTTCAGCGGCGGCGAAAGGATCAGCAGGTGAAAGGCCCCCGCCGCGGGTTCCACCGTGTCCAGCAACGCCAGCCGGGTCTGGCCGTTGGCGAAGGTACGGGTGTTGTCCTCCCAGGGTTCGACAACCGCCTGGGCAGAGGCACGCCAGTCGCAGTCGGCCACGCTCTGGGCCAATCCGGGCATTGCAAGGCAGGTCAGGCAAAGGGCCAATGTCGTTTGTTGAATCACTCGGACTCTCCTGATGGTATCGGCATTTCAAACTGTGCCAAGCGGGAAAAGCGCATGCCATTCAGCGCCTGGCAATTGCCCGACCCCTTTTGACAGAATGCGCCCCCTATTCGCGCCATCGTTCCATTCATTTCATTCATTCCCGCGATTTCAAACAAAGGATGGATCGGAAGAAACGCAAATGGCAAGCAATTGGAATTGGACCACCTGAAAACGGCACGCGCCACGCCCGGGTCGAAAAGGATCGCCAGACCGCCAGGGCACGTCAGGCCCGCGCCAGGTCCATCAACCGCCGCATCTCGGCAATCGCGTCATCCAGCCCGCGAAAGATCGCCTCGCCGATCAGGAAGTGGCCGATATTCAACTCCTTGACCTGGGGAAACGCCGCCACGGGGCTGACCGTATCATAGCTCAACCCATGTCCGGCATGGACCTCAAGCCCGAGGCTGTCAGCGAAATCCGCCATCTCGCGCAGGGCCTCCAGCTCGCGGTCGCGGTCATCGAGGCGGCCTTCGTGGTGGGCGTCGCAATAGGCGCCGGTGTGCAGCTCGATCACTTCGGCGCCGATGCGGTGGGCAGCCTCGATCTGGCGGCGATCGGCAGCGATGAAGATCGACACCCGGCAGCCTGCATCCCGCAATGGCGCGATGAAATGCGCCAGCTTGTTTTCCTCGCGCGCGACCTCAAGCCCGCCCTCGGTGGTCCGTTCCTCGCGCTTTTCCGGCACGATGCAAACCGCGTGCGGCTTGTGGCGCAGGGCGATTCTCTGCATCTCGTCGGTGGCCGCCATCTCGAAGTTAAGCGGCACCGAAAGCGCCTCCATCAACCCGTCGATGTCGGCGTCCGAGATATGCCGGCGATCTTCGCGCAAGTGCGCGGTGATGCCGTCGGCACCGGCCTCTTCCGCCAGTTTTGCCGCGCGCAACGGATCGGGGAACGCCCCGCCGCGGGCATTCCGGACAGTCGCCACGTGATCGATGTTCACGCCGAGCCTGAGGTCTTGCATTTTCGATGTTCCCGAATTTCCTTTCCTCGCAAGCTAACGCCGCATCCCGGATAGGGAAACCCGAATGTGCGCGGATCAGTCCGCCTGTTCGCCCGCATCCCGGGCCTTCTTCTTGGCCGCGGCCTTGACCTTGATCGCTTCGATCCGCTTCTTCATCGCGCCCTTGCGCCGGGTCTGGTAGGCGCGGATCAGCGGTTCGGCGACCAGGTAGGCCACGGTCGCGGCGACGATGCCGGGGATGATTCCGCCGATCAGGTAGGGATAGAAGACATCGTGCCAGAAGACCTCAAGCCCGTGCCAATCCTGGGGGCGGCCTTTGACCCAATGCCAGAAATTGCGTGTCAGGTCTTCGCCCGCATCGACGAACTTGCCCATCAGGGTGCGCTCGACATCCGGTGACAGCTTGGTGCCCAGAAGGTAGTAGCCGGTCTGCAACGACACCACGCCGATCGGCACATAGGTCAGCGGGTTGCCAAAGAACGTGCCCAGCAGCGCGGCCAGGATATTGCCGCGCATGATGAAGGCCAAAAGCCCGGCCACCACGAAATGCATGGTGTAGAACGGCGTGAAGGTGGTGAAGACCCCGGCCCAGATACCGCGGGCGATCTTTTCCGGCGGATCGGGCAGCCGGCGCAGCCGGTGCTTGACGTAACGCGCCGCACGCCCCCAACCGCCCCGCGGCCAGAAAAACTCCAACACGGCGCGCCAGGTCGGCTTTCTGTCGCGGCGCTTGAATACCACGGGGGAGGTGTCCTTTCAGTTCGCTTCGGACCGGGCTGCTATCGGCGTGACGTCACGCATGCGTGCCACCCGCGCCACGTCGCTTTCCGCCTCCAACGCGGTGAACAGGGAATGAAGGTGTTCGGCATCTCGCAGTTCCACGTTCACGTACAGCCGGTAGAAATCGGGTTTCCTGTCGATGAATTCCAGATCCGAGATATTCGCCTTGTGGCCGCCGATCAATGTGCAAATGCGCCCCAGCACGCCCGCGTCATTCGACATGGTGACTTCCAGCGTCACCGCGTAGGCCGCCGGATGCTTGCCTTCCTGCCAGTGCAGGTCAAGCCAGCGCTCGGGCTGTTCCTCGTATTCGGCCAGTCTTTCGCAGTCGATGGCATGCACCACGACACCCTGGCCGCGATAGGTGATGCCGACAATGCGTTCGCCCGGCAGCGGCTGGCAACAGGGCGCGCGTCGGAAGCCCTGGCCCTTGGCCAGCCCGATCACCGCACGCTTGCGGTCGATCTCTTCGCCTTCCTCGGTCACAAGGTCGGGATAGACGGCTTCGACCACCGCCCGGGTGGTCAACTCGGCCGAGCCGAGCCGCGCCAGCAGCGTTTCGGCGCTGTCCAGCCGCAGGTTGCGGGCGGCGGTTTCCAGCACCTTGTCCTTGGCCTTGCGCCCGACATGTTCAAACGCCGCGCGCGCCAGTTCCCAGCCCAGTCGCACAAAGCGTTCGCGGTCCTGTTCGCGCAGCGCCCGGCGAATGGCGCTTTTGGCCTTGCCGGTGATGGCAATATCGAGCCAGGTCGCCTGGGGCACCTGGCCATCGGCGGTGATGATTTCGACCGATTGTCCGTTTTTCAGCCGGGTCCAGAGCGGCACGCGCAGCCCGTCGACCTTGGCCCCGACACAGGCGTGGCCGATCCGCGTATGGATCGCATAGGCGAAATCCAGCGGCGTGCCCCCCCGGGGAAGCTTGATCACGTCACCCTTGGGCGAGAAGCAGAAGACCTGGTCGGAATACATCTCCAGCTTGACGGCTTCGAGGAAATCCTCGTGGTCCTCGTCATCCTGGAACTGCTCGGTGAGCGAGGCGATCCACTTGGCCGGATCGACGGCAAAGGGGTTCTCGGAGCGCACCCCGTCGCGATAAGACCAATGCGCCGCCACGCCGGTTTCGGCCACGTCATGCATCTGACGGGTGCGGATCTGCACCTCGACCCGCTTGCCGTCACGCCCCGATACGGTGGTATGGATCGAGCGATAGCCGTTCGACTTGGGCTGGCTGATGTAATCCTTGAACCGCCCCGGCACCGCACGCCACCGCTGATGAATCGCGCCCAGGGTGCCGTAGCAATCGGCCTCGGTCTCGGTGATGATGCGGAACCCGTAGATGTCGGAGAGACGGGAAAAGCCCATCTCCTTTTCCTGCATCTTGCGCCAGATCGAATAGGGTTTCTTGGCGCGGCCAAAGACCTGCGCCTCGATCCCGGCCTTGTCCAACTCATGGCGCATGTCGCTGGTGATCTTCTGGATCACGTCGCCGGTTTCACGCTGCAGGGTGATGAAGCGGCGGATGATGCTGGCGCGACCCTCGGGGTTGAGCACGCGGAAGGCCAGGTCCTCAAGCTCATCCCGCATCCACTGCATGCCCATGCGCCCGGCAAGCGGCGCATAGATGTCCATCGTCTCGCGCGCCTTCTGAACCTGCTTCTCCGGGCGCATCGCCTTGATCGTGCGCATGTTGTGCAGCCGGTCGGCCAGCTTGACCAGGATCACCCGCAGGTCACGGGACATCGCCATGAAAAGCTTGCGGAAGTTCTCGGCCTGCTTGGTCTCGGACGAATTGAGCTGGAGGTTGGTCAGCTTGGTGACACCATCCACCAACATCGCCACCTCGTCGCCGAATTGATCGGCGACCTGGCTGTAGGTGCTCTTGGTGTCTTCGATGGTGTCGTGCAGCAACGCGGTGACAAGCGTGGCATCGTCCAGCCGCTGCTCTGTCAGAATCGCGGCGACCGCCACCGGGTGAGTGAAATAGGGCTCACCCGAGCGGCGGAACTGACCCTCGTGCATTTCCTGGCCATAGTCATAGGCCGCACGGATCAACGCCTCGTTGGTCTTCGGGTTGTAGTTGTGAACAAGCGCGAGCAGGTCGTCAGCTGAAATCATCGCCTGTCCCGAGAGCCTCCGCTGGCTGGTATCAGCCCTGGCCCTGCGCCTCCATCAGAGCCCGCAGCAGTTTTTCCTCGGACATGTCGTCGTCTTGCGGCTTGTCCGGCTCGGCGCCCATCAGAAGCGCCATTGCGTCTTCTTCCGGCTCGTCGACTTCGATCTGCGACTGGTTCGCCTCGATCATCCGTTCACGCAGCTCATCGGCGCTTTGGGTTTCCTCGGCAATCTCGCGGAGGGAGACGACCGGGTTCTTGTCGTTGTCACGATCCACCGTCAGGGCCGCGCCCGAAGAGATCTCGCGCGCCCGATGGGCGGCCAGCATCACCAGTTCGAACCGGTTCGGTACTTTGTCAACGCAATCTTCGACTGTCACGCGGGCCATGTGGAATCTCCGTCTGGCGAGTTCTGTCAGAAAGGGTAGGTCTTAAAACGGATCAAAAGTCTTGACAAGCAGGTATTCCACCGAATTCCACCGGACCTTCCGGTTTCACAAAGCTTTGACCTCATCCAGGGCCGTATCGGGCAGCGCGGCGACCATCTGGGCCACGCTCTGCCCCAGCAGCGGATGCCGCCAATCCGGCGCCACGTCCATCAGCGGCACCAGCACAAAAGCCCGATCCTGCATCCGCGGATGCGGCAGGATCAGCTGGTCGGGCGCAACGCGCATCTGCTCTTCCAGCGCCAACCCCTGCCATTCACGCCAGGTTGCGGCATCTGGCCGCACCGCGTCATCCAGCGCCACCAGGTCCAGGTCAAGCGTGCGCATCCCCCAGCGCACCTCGCGGGAGCGGGCGAATTCGGCCTCGACGGCGTGCAGAAGCATCAGAAGATCCGCCGCCTCACCCGCCCAATCCGCCACGATTGCTGCATTTACGTAATCCGGGCCGGCGCCCGGCGGGAAACAGGGGGTCTGGTAAATCCTGCTTTGCCCGCGAATCATCAGACCACTTTCCGACAACCGCGAAACTGCCGATTCCAGTGTCTGCCGCGGCGAATAGTTCCCCAACGGCATGTTGGCTCCTATCGCAATCAATGCATTTTTCGCGTTAGGGTTGCGGTGCATGGCTTCTTTTTGCTGATCTATACCTTGCGGCATCGGCTTTTTTCTCTACCCTTATAGAAGGCTCATCCGCAAATTTTCACTCACGGGGCGGGAAATGGGCCCACATTATTGGAAGGGCAATTAATGTTTTACAAGGACGAACGGCTTGCGCTGTTCATCGACGGATCCAATCTTTATGCGGCCGCCAAGGCACTTGGGTTCGACATCGACTACAAGCTTCTCCGACAAGAGTTCGTGAGACGCGGCAAATTGTTGCGCGCGTTCTACTACACGGCCCTGCTCGAGAACGAAGAGTACTCGCCAATCCGCCCGCTGGTCGACTGGCTGCATTACAACGGCTTCACCATGGTCACGAAACCGGCCAAGGAATACACGGACAGCCAGGGCCGCCGCAAGGTCAAGGGCAACATGGACATCGAGCTTACGGTCGATGCGATGGAGCTTGCGCCGCGTGTGGACCACATCGTGCTGTTCTCCGGGGATGGGGATTTCCGGCCGTTGGTGGAAAGCCTGCAGCGTCAGGGCGTGCGAGTATCAGTCGTGTCGACAATCCGAAGCCAGCCGCCGATGATTGCCGATGAACTGCGCCGTCAGGCAGACAACTTTATCGAGCTTGACGGACTACGCGAAGTGATCGGGCGCCCGCCGCGCGAGCACCAGGAACCGCGCGCTGCCACGGCGGTGAGCGGCTGAACCTGCCCGGACGGCCGCCGTGGGCGAGGTCGGATCACTCCTGACACTTTTCGCGGCGGCCTTTGGGGCGGCAACCATTCTGCCCTTCCAATCGGAAGTGGTTTTCATGGCGATGCAGCTTGGCGGCATCGCCCCTGTTGGCATGCTGATCCTCTGGGCCAGCGTCGGCAACGTGCTTGGCGCCTGCGTGAACTATGCGCTCGGGCGCTGGGCCACCCGGCTGGAAGACCGCCGTTGGTTTCCCGCCAGCAAGGCCCAGATCGCCCGGGCCGAGGGGTGGTATGCCCGATGGGGCGTGTGGACCCTGCTGCTCAGCTGGGCGCCGCTGGGTGATGCCTTTACCGTCATTGCCGGCATGCTGCGCACGCCTCCGTGGATCTTCCTTCTGCTGGTCACGGTGGCCAAGACCGGGCGTTATATCGTGCTGGCCTGGCTGACGGCCCAGGTCTGAAGGCCTGATCGCTATTGCGACGCCTCGTACCGGCGGTTCAACGCATTATGCCGCTCTATGATCTCGTTGGGCCATTGCGCCTTGATGAAGCCCAGGACCGCCAGGATGTCATCGTCGTTCAACGCGCCCTCAAACCCCTGCATGGCGGATGTCACGGCCCCACCGGTCACGGCCTCGGTGCCGAACTTCGTGATCGCGAAGATCTGGGCATCGGGATGGTGCCAGGTGTGCCCGGTTTCGTCATGCGGCGGCGCGCGAAAGGAACCGTCTGCATTGCGCGCGCGCCAATCGGCCTCGCCCTCCAACCCTGCCCCGTGGCAGGCGGCACAGTTTTCCGCGTAAAGCGCCGCACCCCGGGTCACGGCAGCCTTGTCCCGATAAGGGAAAAGCCCCACCTCCCCGTCCGGTTGATCGTCTGCCGCAACCGAACTGGCCAAAAGGCAAATCGCCAGGGCCGCCACGCGTGTCACCATATCCTGTCCTCCACAGCTTTTGCCATCGATGCCACCTTCCCCCGCAGGAAGGTCAAGTCACCGGCGCGTGATGTTCCCGACGACTGGACGCAGGCGCCGCGAGGTATTACCTCGGGTCCCAGAACCCGGAGGCCCCATGACCGACAAATCCCCCCTCACCCTCTATCTCGCCGCGCCGCGCGGCTTCTGTGCCGGGGTCGACCGTGCCATCAAGATCGTCGAGATGGCCCTGGAGAAATGGGGCGCCCCGGTCTATGTGCGCCACGAGATCGTGCACAACAAATACGTGGTCGATGACCTGCGCTCCAAGGGCGCGGTCTTTGTCGAAGAGCTGGAAGACTGCCCCGACGACCGCCCGGTGATCTTTTCCGCCCATGGCGTGCCGAAATCCGTACCCGCCGCCGCCTCGGCGCGTGAGATGGTCTATGTCGACGCCACCTGCCCGCTTGTGTCCAAGGTCCACATCGAGGCCCAGCGCCATGCGGACGACGGGCTTCAGATGATCATGATCGGCCATGCCGGCCACCCCGAGACGGTGGGCACGATGGGCCAGCTGCCCGAGGGCGAGGTGCTTCTGGTCGAAACCGTCGATGACGTGGCAAAGGTCGCAGTGCGCGATCCGGACAAGCTGGCTTTTGTCACCCAGACGACGCTTTCGGTCGACGACACGGCGGGGATCGTTGCGGCGTTGCAGGCGCGCTTTCCGGCCATCGTCGGCCCGCACAAGGAAGACATCTGCTACGCCACCACCAACCGGCAGGAAGCGGTCAAGGCCATCGCCGGGCGCTGTGATGCCATGCTGGTGGTCGGCGCGCCGAATTCCTCAAACTCCCGGCGGCTGGTCGAGGTCGGCGCGCGCGCGGGCTGCAACTATTCGCAACTGGTTCAACGGGCCACCGACATCGACTGGCGCGCGTTGGAGGGCATCCGCTCGGTCGGGATCACCGCTGGTGCCTCTGCCCCCGAGGTGCTGGTGAACGAAGTGATCGACGCCTTCCGCGACCGTTTTGACGTCACTGTCGAACAAGTGGAAACCGCACGCGAAAACGTTGAATTCAAGGTGCCCCGCGTCCTGCGCGTTCCAACCTGAGCAAGGCCTGAGCACGGCCATCCGACGCGAGGCTTGACAGCCGCGACAGCCCCTGACCTTATCCGTACAGGGTCATACGGAGCCGCCAGATGCTGAGCCTGCACTTTCTCCTCACCGCGCTGGTCGTGGTTCTCGCCCCAGGCACGGGGGCGATCTATACCATCGCCATCGGGCTGGGACAGGGGCGCCGGGCCGCGCTCTGGGCGGCGCTGGGCTGTACCTTCGGCATCCTTCCAGCGCTGCTGGCCGCGGCGCTGGGACTGGCGGCGGTGCTGCATGCCTCGTCGCTGCTGTTCAACCTGGTGAAATACGCCGGGGTGGCCTACCTGCTGTGGCTGGCCTGGCAATCGCTGAAAACCGGTGGCGCGTTGCAGGTCCGGGCGCAGCCCGGCAAAGCCAACGGGCCGCAGATTGCGCTGCGGGCGGTCCTGATCAACGTGCTGAACCCGAAGCTGTCGATTTTCTTCCTCGCGCTGCTGCCGCCGTTCCTGTCGGGCAACCCGGCGCAGGCCACTGGCGAAATTGCGCTTCTGGGCGGGGTCTTCATGGCGCTGACGCTGCTGGTCTTTACGCTTTACGGGCTGTTCGCCGCCACCGCGCGCCAGGTGATCCTCGGATCCGAGCGCGCCATGACCTGGCTCAACCGCAGCTTCGCGGCGGTCTTTACGCTGCTCGCCGGGCGGTTGGCGCTGGACCGGGCCTGACATTGCACCAACCCGAGGCTTGCAACCCGGCGCAGGCTTTGCCATGTGGCGGCAAACCAATCGCCGAGGAAACCCCATGACCCCGCTTTATGCCTATACCGATGGCGCCTGTTCCGGCAATCCCGGCCCCGGCGGCTGGGGCGCGCTGCTTCAGGCCAAGGAGGGCGATACCGTGGTCAAGGAACGCGAATTGTCCGGCGGCGAACCCGCAACCACCAACAACCGGATGGAGCTTCTGGCCGCAATCCACGCGCTGGAGGCGCTGGAACGGCCCTCCGAGATCACCGTGGTGACCGACAGCGCCTATGTGAAGAACGGGGTGACCAGCTGGATCTTCGGCTGGAAGAAGAACGGCTGGAAGACCTCGGCCAAGAAGCCGGTCAAGAACGTGGAGTTGTGGCAGCGGCTCGACACGGCGCAGGCCCGCCACCAAGTGACCTGGAAATGGGTCAAGGGCCACGCAGGCCACCCGGAAAACGAACGCGCCGACGAATTGGCCCGCGCCGGCATGGCCCCCTTCAAGGAAACCTCGTGATCCTGGCGCCGCCCGATCTGTCAACAGATCGGCACCGATCCATTGATGGATCGGACGCGCCCCTCCCCCTTCGCAGCGCCCCCGATCTGTCAACAGATCGGTCCTGATCCATCAATGGATCAGCCGCCCGGACACCTGACATGATCCTCACGCTTCTCGACTACGCTTCTGCCTTCGTCTTTGCTCTGACCGGCGCGCTCACCGCGTCGCGGGCACAGCTTGATATCGTCGGATTTGCCTTTCTCGCCTGCCTCACCGCCGTCGGCGGCGGCACCCTGCGCGATCTGCTGCTGGACCGGAACCCGGTGTTCTGGATCGCCGATCCCGGCATCATCCTCACCGCCTGTCTTGCCGCCCTGCTGGTGTTCTTCCTGGCCCACCTGGTGGAAAGCCGCTTGCGCCTTCTGCTCTGGCTCGACACCTTCGCCCTTGCCGTCGCCGTGCCCGCCGGAACCGGCGTCGCGCTGCTGTTCAGCCAGCCGCCCGGCATCGTGCTGATCATGGGCGTCGCCACCGGCTGTTTCGGCGGGTTGATGCGCGACGTGGTGGCCAACGAGGTGCCCGTGGTCCTGCGCCAGGGCGAGCTTTACGCCACCGCCGCGTTGCTTGGCTCTGCCGCCACCCTCGGCCTCGTCCACCTCGGCCTGCCCGAGAACAGCGCGCTGATCGGCTGTGCCGTGGTCACCTGGGTCCTGCGCGCCGGAAGTCTGCGCTTCGGCTGGTCCCTGCCGGTCTATCGCAGCCGCCCGCCGCGCGAAAAGTGATCCCCCCGACCAGCAGGCCCCGGGTCAGAGCGCCTCGGGCCTGAACGCCTCGGGGATACTGTCCTTGCCGTCCAGCAGGAGGTCAGCCATGACCTCGCCCACCATCGGCGCCACGCCAAAGCCGATCTTGAACCCGCCATTGGCAACATAGGCCCCCGCGCGCAACGGATGCGGCCCCAACACCGGCGCCCGGCTGCGCGCCCTGGGGCGCACCCCGGCCCAGCGCTCCAGCACCTCGGCCTGCTCCAGCACCGGAAAGGCCGCCCGCGCCCGCATCAGCACCGCGTCAAGCTGATCGTCCACCGCCGCACCATCCGCATAGTCCCGCTCCGAGGTCGAGCCCACCGCCACCGTCCCGTCACCATGCGGCACGATGTGCAGGCCGTCGGCAAAAAGCTGCGGCTTGTCCCGCGCATCGAACCGCAACAGCGCCGCTTGGCCCTTGACCCCATTGCCCAGCACCCGGCCCGCGGCCTGGCTCATGGCGTCAAGGTCATGCACCCCGGTCGCCCAGACCACCGCACCCGCATCCACGCCCTCGGCAGCAATCTCTGCGCCGCGCGCCCGCAAGGCGGCCACCAGCGCCGCACAGGCCTTGCGCGGGTGCAACCGCGCGGTCAGCGTATCCTTGACCAACACCCCAGTGGGCGAAACCGGCGCCCAATCGCCGTGAGACCCGGCATCAACCACCCGCCAGGCCGCCTTCCCCTCCCAAAGCGTGTCGGCCGAAATCTCACGCTGCCGCGCCCGGTCCACCGCGCGCGCGTCGGCCAGCGGCTGCAAGCGGCCCGATCGCAGGTAGCCGGGATCGCGCCCGCCGGTCTCTGCCACCTCGGCCCAGTAGCCCTCGGCCATGACCAGGCTGGCGAACTGAAACGCCTTCTTCGCGTTCCAGGCCTCCGGCACATGCGGCGCCAGCGCACCGACAAGCCCGCCCGAGGCCCCGGCCCCCGGCCCCTGCGGGTCGATCACCCGCACCCGGGCGCCGCGTCTTGTGCAGGCCCAGGCCACCGAAAGCCCGAAAATCCCCGCACCGCGTACCGTGATGTCGACCATTGCATGTCCCCCTGAACGGGATTACCCCTCGATCAAACCCTTAAGGCAGACCTCCATGACAGACCAGAGCGCAGAGCTGGAATGGCGCGACGGGCGCGTGCCGGTGTCGACCCGGTTCGACGATCCCTATTACTCGCTCGACAACGGGCTGGCCGAAACCCGGCATGTCTTCCTGTCCGGCAACGATCTGCCTGCGCGCTTCCGGCCCGGGTTCCGCATTGCCGAACTGGGCTTCGGCACCGGTCTGAACCTGCTCTGCGCGCTTCAGGCCTTTCGCGCGGCGGGAGTGCCCGGCCAGCTGCATTTCACCACCTTCGAGGCCTATCCAATGGCCCCCGGCGACATGATCGCCGCCCAGGCGCATTTCCCCGAGCTCGCCGAGATTGCCGCCGATCTCCGCCCCTTCTGGGGGCGTGATGCCTTTGAAACGCCTGACCTTGTCTTCACCCTCATCCCCGGCGATGCGCGTGACACCCTGCCCGCCTGGCAGGGCCGCGCCGATGCCTGGTTCCTCGACGGCTTTTCCCCGGCCAAGAACCCCGAGCTCTGGGGCGAGACGCTGATGGCGCAGGTCGCCCGCCACACCGCGCCCGATGGCACCGCCGCCACCTATACCGCCGCAGGCCACGTGCGCCGCGCGCTGGAGGCCGGCGGCTTCACCGTCACCCGCGCGCCGGGTTTCGGGCGCAAGCGGCACATGACCACGGCGAGGCTTTGATGCGCAACGACACGGTCCTCGGCATCTGGTTGATGGTTGCGACGACATTCGTCTTTGCCATCCAGGACGGGCTGAGCCAGCACCTCGCCTCGGAATACAACGTCTTCATGGTGGTGATGATCCGCTACTGGTTCTTCGCCGCCTTTGTCCTTGCCCTGGCGACCCGCAAGGCCGGCGGGCTGCGTGCAGCCGCGCGCACCGATCAACCCTTTGTCCAGGCCTTCCGCGGGGTGCTGCTGGCCGCCGAGATCTGTGTCATGGTCGCGGCCTTCACCTATCTCGGGCTGGTCGAAAGCCACGCGGTCTTTGTCTGCTACCCGCTGATCGTCGCCGCGCTGTCCGGGCCGATCCTGGGCGAACGCGTCGGCTGGCGCCGCTGGCTGGCCATCGGGGTGGGGTTTGTCGGGGTGTTGATCATCATCAACCCGGGCGCCGGGGTGTTTTCGATCTACGCGCTGATCCCGCTGGCCTCCGCCACGATGTTCGCGCTGTATGCTCTGCTCAACCGCTACGTGGCGCGCCGGGATTCCGCGGCCACGTCGTTTTTCTGGACCGGTACGGTGGGCTGCCTGGTGATGACCGCCATCGGCATCTGGTTCTGGCAGCCAATGAGCGCGCCGAACTGGGGCTGGATGTCCCTGCTTTGCCTGACTGGCGCCGGGGGACACTGGCTGATGATCAAGTGCTACGAGGTCGCCGAGGCCAGTTCCGTCCAGCCCTTCGCCTATCTGCAGATGCCCTTTGCCTCGGCCATCGGCATCATGGTCTTCGGCGAAGACCTGCGGCTGACGGTGGCCATCGGCGCGGCGCTGATCGTCTCGGCCGGGCTGTTCACCCTGTGGCGCGAACGGAAAAGGCAACGGTCACGGTGACGGAAGACCCCTGATGTCGCCGCTCATATGCGCGCCGCTTGCCCGAACAACCTGCCCCGTCGTTCATCGGACTTGAACCGATGGCACCCCGACGGACGACCCCCGGATATCTTCGGACCCGAGACGACCCGGGTGTGATCCCCTGCTTCATCTTGCCGGTCAAACTCCGGGGGTGAGCCCGCAGGGCGAGGGGGCTGGCCCCCTTCTCCCTTCTGCACAACGTCCGACCCGCGCCCCTACCGCGCGACCGGCAGCAGCGTCGATCCCACCAGCTCCTTGGAAAACGGCACCGGGTGCGGGTCCTTGCCCAGACGGGCGCGGTAGACCGGCAGGCTTTCGGACACCCGCATGACGTAGTTGCGGGTTTCGTTGAAGGGAATCGTCTCGATCCAGTCGATCACGTCGATCTCTCCCCGCAGCGGGTTGCCGTAGGACCGCATCCAGGAGGTCGGGCGCCCCGGGCCGGCGTTGTAGCCCGCCGACATCATCACCACGTTGCCGTTGAAATCCTCGGCCAGCCCACGCAGGTAATCCGCCCCCAGCCGCGAATTGTAGACCCAGTCGCTGGTCAGCCGCCCGCGATTGTAGCCCAGCCCCATCCGGCGGGCGACAAGCTGCGCCGTGGCAGGCATCACCTGCATCAACCCACGCGCGCCGGCGTGGCTGACCACCGCCGGATCAAACTCGCTTTCGCGACGGGCGATGGCAAGCACCATCTCTTTCGGGATCGGCTGGCTGCGCCGTGCCACCGGGTGCAGCGCGTAATAGGGCGCCGCGATCTCATGCCCGGCCTGGGCCGCGCGCTTGCCCAGCATGACACCGATATGCGGCTGGCCAAGCTCTTCCAGCATCTTGCCCATCAGCTCCAGCTGCGTCTTGTCCTGGCTTTCGGCCAGGTGGGTCCAGAACCGCTCGGCCAGCCAATCCTCGCCCGCAGCCAGCAAAAGCATCGCCGCCTGGTGCACCCGCGACCGGGTGAAATCCGCCGCGCGCCAGTCGCCTGCCGGTGCCTTGCCGGCCAGGGACATGTCAAAGGGCAGCCCGCCGCGCTCCGCCGCCAGAAGCCCATAGAAGCTGGTCTGGTATTTCGCACCCAGGGCATAGCCTGCTTTCGCGGCCACGTCGTTGCCCGCCGCCTCGTGCGCGCGGCCCAACCAATAGCCCGCCCGACCAAGTGAAATCGGCGAAAGGACATCCCCCTGGAAACGGGTGAAGTGGCTGATTGCGCGCGCCGGGTCCTTGCGGAACCGCAGGGCGAGGTAGCCCGAGAGCCACTCCAACTCGGCAAAATCGCGACCGGTCTCGGTGAAATGGGTCGAGGCGACGCGGTAGGCGAGGTCGGTCTTGCCGGCCCGCATCAGCCGGTGCGCCATGTTGGGACGCCGCTTGGCCCAGTGATCGGGCTGCCCCAGCGCGGCGGCGCTGGTCGAGCGTTCCAGCATGAGTTCGATGGCGCTGTCGGTCAGCCCCTTCTTCATCCGCCATTCAAAGCGCTCATAGGCCAGACCCGGATCATCCGACAGAGACGGCGGCACCCGATCAATCAGCGGATTTGGATTGCCCGCCCGCTTGCGCAGGGCGATGCGTGCTTCGGCCAGGTGTTGCCAGCCTTCGGAAACCAACGGGAACATCCGGCGGGCATTGATCGGCCAGTTCTGCCAAAGCGCATGGTCGAGCCGCGCCTCGTGATGAGGCTTGAGAACTTCGGCGTAACGAGAGAGGAAAGCCGCCTGCTCCTGTGCGTCCAGCACGAGGCTGCGCCAGGCCTCGACCACCACCGCCCGGGCTGCACCGTCTTCGCCGCGTGCCTCCAAAGCCTCGGCATAGGCCAGCGCGCCGCCGCCGGTCTGGGGCGCGTGGTTGCGGAAGAACGCCAGGCGGTCCGTCACCGAGGCGTCCTCCATCGTCTCTTCGCTCTTTTCGCGCAGGTAGGGCAGACCGGGCCAGTCGCCGCTGCGGGCGAGGAACGCGGTCACCTGCGCCGGGGTTCCGCGGCCACCGCGCAGGTAGGTCCACAGGATGATATCGCGGGCAACCGATCCCTCCTGGCCCGCCGTTTCCATCGCACTGTCCCACTGCCCGTCACGCATCAAGGCCAGCGCGCGCTTCAACCGTGGGTCGGCAGCGGGCACATCGGCGTTCATCGGATGGGTGATCAGCCCCTGGGGCCGGGCGCGCGGACGGGTGGTTGCCAGGGCGATCTCGTCGTCCCGGGCGGGTTCGGCAGGCTCCGCCGCCGCCGGTGGCCGGGCCTGCGGCGGCACCGCCGCGCCGGGGGGCAACGTACCACGGGCCCGCGGCCGCAGGCTTGTCGTCATGTCGGCGGAAAGACCCGGGTCGGACCCGGTCTGGGCCGGCAGGGGATCTGCGGAAAGCAGCAGCAGGCAAACAAGAGCACGCATCACATCATCACTTGCAATTTCTGATCTGAAAAGGAATAGACACGGGCCAGAAGATAACCTGCCACGCCAACCGTGCAACTCACGATGGCGACAGTGGCGGATCACCGCGGCACATCCGCCGCCAACCGCGAAGAGGAGCGTTACCATGTTCAGAGGGTCCATGCCTGCCCTGGTCACGCCGTTCAAGAACGGCGAGGTTGATCTGGAAACGTTGCGAAAACTCGTGGACTGGCACGTTGATCAAGGCAGCCACGGTCTTGTCCCCGTCGGCACCACGGGCGAAAGCCCGACGCTGAGCCATGCCGAACACGAGTTGGTCGTCTCCGAGGTGGTCAAGGCCGCTGCGGGGCGTATTCCGGTGATCGCCGGGGCCGGGTCGAACAATACCACCGAGGCGATTCGCTTCATGGCCCATGCCAAGGCGGTGGGCGCGGATGCGGGCCTGGTCGTGACGCCCTATTACAACAAGCCGACGCAAGCCGGGCTGATCGCGCATTTCACCGCGATTGCCGATGCGGTCGACCTGCCGATCATCATCTACAACATTCCCGGCCGGTCGGCCGTGGACATGTCGCCCGCGACGATGGGCGAATTGGCGAAACACCGCAACATCATCGGCGTCAAGGATGCCACCGGCGACCTGGCGCGGGTCTGCGCCCAGCGGATCACCTGCGGGCCGGAGTTCATCCAGGTCTCGGGCGAGGATGCCACCGCGCATGGGTTCAACGCCCAGGGCGGTGTGGGCTGCATTTCGGTCACGGCCAACGTGGCGCCAAAGCTCTGCTCGGAACTGCAGGAAAGCTGCCTCGTGGGGGATTACGCCCGGGCGCTGGAGTTGCAGGACCGGCTGATGCCGCTGCACCAGGCGATCTTCACCGAACCGGGGCTCTGCGGCGCAAAATATGCTATGGCGCGGCTGGGGCTGTGCGATGAAGAACTGCGCCTGCCGCTGGTGCCGGTGACCGAACCAACGCGGGCCAAGCTCGATGCGGCCCTGCGTCACGCGGGACTGCTGAACTGAGCGCACCCAAAAGTTTTCAAAAACTTTTTGTAAAATCCATCAATGGATTTTGGCCCGGCGGCTTTCGTAGCGCCGGGCCTTTTTACTGGGCGCTTACTGCGTCGCGTCGGTTTCCAGCCCCTCCGGCTGGCCGACCACCACGAAATGCAGGTCTTCGGCGCGCATCAACTCGCGCGCCACGCGGTTCATCTCGTCCAGGGTCAACGCCTCGACCAGGTCGTTGCGGTTGACCACGTAGTCCGGAGCCAGCCCGTCCATCTGCATCCCCACCAGGATATTGGCAATCGGCCCATTGCCGTCAAACCGCAGTGGGTAGGCCCCTGTCAGATAGGTCTTGGCCGCCGCCAGTTCCTCTGCGGTGATGCCGTCCCGGCCCAGCCGGTCCCACTCGGCGCGGATCACCTCGATGGTTTCCGCCACGCGGTTGTTGGCCGAGGCGACCGATCCCATGACCAGCTCGGCATGTTCCTTCGGCACGAGGTAGGAATAGACACCATAGGTCAAGCCACGCCTTTCGCGCACCTCGGTCATCAACCGGCTGGTCAGACCCGAGCCGCCGAAGATCTCGTTCAGCACATAGGCGGCAAGGAAATCGGGATGATCCCGCTCCAGCCCCTGGTGACCGAACAGCACCACCGATTGCGGCGTGTCATAGGGCACCACGGTCAACCCGCCCTCCAACGCAAGCTCGGCCCGTCCCGGCAGCGCGGCGCTGCTGTCCGGCAGGTCGCCCAGAAGGTCGTCGATCAGCTTGGACAGCTCTTCGGCATTGATGTCGCCGACGGCGCTGACATAGACCCGGTCGCGCGTCAGCACGGTCTTGTGCGCCGCAACAATGTCGTCGCGCGTCAGCGCACTCACCGTTTCGCGCGTGCCGTTGAGCGAGCTGCCATAGGGATGATCGCCAAAGGCCAGCTTGTCAAAGGTGCGTCCGGCGATCTTGTTCGGATCGTTCTCGTCCGAGGCGAGACCCGAGAGCACCTGGGCCTTGACCCGGTCGATGGCGACCTGGTTGAAGGCCGGCTCATTGATGGCCGCGCGCAACAGCGCCATCGCCTCATCCTTGGTATCGGTCAGGAACTTGGCCGAGACCGATACCGTGTCGTCATAGGCGCCATAGCCGAAGGACGCCGCCAGTTCCTCGGTCGCGCGGGCAAAACCGCGGGCATCCATCTCGCCGGTGCCCTCTTCGAGCAGCCCCATCATGAGGTTGGTCACCCCGCGCTTGTCCATCGGCTCAAGCGAGGCACCGCCCTTGAAGCGCAGCTCAAGCGCCACGATCGGGATCGAGGGTTCCTCGACCAGCCAGGCCTTGATGCCGCCGGGGGTGGTGACTTCCTGGATGTCGATCTCGGCGCGCAGCGGGGTGGCGGCGATCACCAGCGCCGCGAGGGTGGAAAGAAGCGTTTTCATTGGGTCACCTCCTGCGGGCGCATCAGCCAGCTTGTCACGCTGGCCTTCTCGTCAAAGACTTCTTTCGCGGCGGCCAGGATGTCTTCCTCTGTCACCGCCGCCAGGACGTCGGGCCAGGCATGGATGTCGTCGATCGTCAGGCCCGAGGTCAGCGCGCGGCCATAGCGGTTGGCAAGTCGCTCCACGTTGTCACGGGAATAAATGCGGCTGGCCTCGATCTGGCGCTTGATCCGGGCCAGTTGCGCGGGGTCGACGCCGGTGGCCATGAAGTCCTGGACGGCCTTGTCCATCGCCGCCTCGGCCTCTTCCAGGCTCACGCCTTCGGCGGGCACCAGCACCAGCGAAAAGGTGGTGTCGTCCAGCGAGGTATCGCCATAGGACGCCCCGGCATAGACCGCGATCTTCTGGTCGAATTGCAGCTTCTCGTTCAGAACCGAGGTCTGCCCGCCGCCAAGTATATCCGACAAGAGCACCAGTGCTGCGGCCTTTTCCTGTGCGCCCGGGTCGCGTTCCGGCGCAAGGTAGGAGCGGATCAGGTAGGGCTGCGACACCCGCGGGTCTTCGAACACCATGCGGCGCGCGGCGGTCTGCGGCGGTTCCTGCGGGCGCATCCTGGGTTTCAGGTCGGGGTTGGGGGGCAGCGGACCATAGTGTTCGCCGGCAAGCTCCATCACCTCGTCGGGCTGCACATCACCGGCAACGACGAGGATGGCATTGTTGGGCGCGTAATAGGTCTGGTAGAAATCCAGCGCCGCGTCGAGGTCGAGGCCCACCATCTCGTGCCGCCAGCCGATGATCGGCACGCCGTAGCGGTGGTTGAGGTATTGCGCCGCCCGCGCCTGTTCCCGCATCAACGCGCCCGGGTCATTCTCGGTGCGCATGTTGCGCTCTTCGATGATCACCTCGCGCTCGGTGCGGATCTCTTCCTCGCCCAGTTGCAGGTTGACCATGCGGTCGGCCTCCATCTGCATCATCAGGCCCAGCCGGTCGGCGGCGACGCGCTGGTAATAGGCCGTCTGGTCATAGCTGGTGAAGGCATTGTCGGTGCCACCGTTTTCCGCCACCACGCGGGACAATTCCCCCGGCGCCATGTTGCTGGTGCCCTGAAACAGCAGATGTTCCAGGAAATGCGCCACACCCGAAACCCCGGGCTTCTCGTCGGCGCTGCCTGCGCGATACCACAACATGTGGACGACAACCGGGGCGCGGTGGTCCTCGATGACGACCACCTCCATGCCGTTGTCCAGCATGCCGGTGGTCACCTGGTCCTGCATCTCCTGCTCGGCGCGGGCCGTTGCGGCCGTGACCAGCAGCGCAGACAGCACCGCCGGGCGCATGAGGGCAATGGCACGTGGAAGAAAACGTCCGGTCATATGGATCTCCTGAAAAGGGCTGGGCCTAACCTTGGCCAGCCCGGGGAGGAGTTCAAGAGAAAGCGCGTGACACTTGCGTGAGCGGCACCCCCCCGGGTCCGCGCGAAACAGGGCCACTGGTGGCCAGGTAAAAGAAAACAGGGGTGGCGCGGCAGCGCCCGCCCATTGGTGCCTTATTGCGCGGCGCCGACGCGGTTGTCGTCGGCATCCCCCGGCGGATCGGCAGCCGGGGTGCGAATGCCCGCACGGCGGAACAGGCTCAGCACCCGATAGGGATCGATGGCCATGTCCTCATAGGCGTCGTAATACTTGTCCTCACGCCGAACCTGCCAGGTAAAGAGCGAGGCACGGCGGCGGAATTCCAAGTCCTCGGCCGCAAGCTGCGAGCGGATGCCGCCGTTCACGCCATTGCGCGACGCGTAGGAAACCAGCGCCGCATCACCACGACCGATGCCGGTACCACGCACCGCAACCCGGTTGCCATCGCCACCCAGCGCGGCGACCGCGTCGGCCTCGGGCGTCGGATCGGTGCGATTGGCCCCACCCGGCGTCGGCGGCGGCAACGCGGCATAGCTTTCGGGCGCTTGCAGCGGCTTCGGCGGCACGATGGAAAATTCCTCGGGTCCGTCATCACGCAGGCGCACCTCGTGCAGGGTGATATCACGGTCCGCACAGGCCCCGAGGCCCAGCACGAGGGCCAGAAATCCCCCCAGCCTTGTCACGGATGACATCGTCATGCAGTCGTCTCTCCAGCTTACATCTGGCACAGGCTTAGCGGATTGCCGAGCCGAGGTCACGTGCCCTTTTTACGGCTACGCGAGGCCTTGCCAGACTCGCCGCCGGAAAACAACACCAGCCCGATGGCCCCGGCAAAAACCGCAATATCGGCAACGTTGAAGGCAAAGGGGTTCTCGATGCCGCAGCATGACATGTTGAGGAAATCCGCAACCGCGCCATAAAGCACCCGATCCACCACGTTGCCCAGCGCGCCGCCCACCAGCAGCCCCGCCGAAAGCGAGCCGACCCGGCCCGGCGGATCGCGCCAGACCCAGACCAGCACAGCCAGAACGATGGCCATTGCGATCCCGATCAGCACCCAGCGCGCAGCATCCGAATGCCCCGAGAACAAGCCGAAGTTGATGCCCGAGTTCCACGCCATCCGCAGGTTCAGGAATGGCGGCAGAACGTCGATCTCGCCCAGGGTGCGCAGATCCATCAGGTGCACCACCAGATATTTGCTGAACTGATCGAGCAGGAAGACCCAAAGCCCCGCCCAGAACACCATGCGCATGTCGTGTCTCCTGCTTCGGGGCGGGCGTGGTCCGCCCTGCCCCGGCGTGTCTTGCGATCCGGGCTTAGTGCCGGAAATGCCGCATGCCTGTAAAGACCATCGCCAGACCGGCCTCGTCCGCTGCGGCTATCACGTCCTTGTCACGCATCGACCCGCCCGGCTGGATGACACAGGTTGCACCGGCTTCAGCCGCTTCCATCAGACCGTCGGGGAAGGGGAAGAAAGCATCGGATGCCACGGCAGAGCCCTTGGCAAGCGACTGCGGCAGACCCAGCGCCTCGGCCATGCGCTCGGCCTTTTTCGCGGCGATCAGCGCCGAATCAAGCCGGCTCATCTGGCCCGCGCCGACACCCACCGTGGCACCGTCCTTGACATAAACGATGGCGTTGGACTTCACGTGCTTGGCCACTTTCCAGGCAAACAGCAGGTCACGCATCTGCTCTTCGGTCGGGGCAACCTTCGTCACCACCTTGAGGTCATCGAGACCGACAAAGCCCACGTCCTTGTCCTGCATCAGGAAACCACCGGCCACCTGGCGCATCACCTGCCCCCCGGCGCGCACGTCGGGCAGGCCCTCGGTGGTCAGCAACCGCAGGTTCTTCTTTTCCTCAAAGATCCGCATGGCCGCCTCGGAAGCACCCGGCGCGATCACCACCTCGGTGAAGATACCGGTGATCTCGCGCGCGGTTTCCTCGTCCAGCGGCTGGTTCAGCGCGACAATGCCACCGAAAGCGCTGGTGCGGTCACAATCAAAGGCCGATTTGTAGGCCTCGACCAGCGTCGCACCCTTGGCCACGCCGCAGGGGTTGGCGTGCTTGATGATGGCGCAGGCAGCGCCGTCTTCGGGGGCAAATTCCGCCACCAGCTCAAACGCCGCATCGGTGTCGTTGATGTTGTTGTAGGACAACTCCTTGCCCTGGTGCTGCACCGCTGTGGCCACGCCGGGGCGGTTCGAACCATCGGTGTAGAAGGCGGCCTTCTGGTGCGGGTTCTCGCCATAGCGCAGGGTTTGCTTCACCTGCCCCGCCACGGCGCGACGGCGCGGCGCGGCCTCGCCCAGCGCATCGGCCATCCACGAGCTGACAGCGGCGTCATAGGCCCCGGTGCGCGCATAGGCCACCTGCGCCAGCCGCTGGCGGAAGGCATAAGAGGTCGCGCCGGAATTGGCGTTCAACTCCAGCAGAAGCGCCTCGTAATCCTGCACATCCACCACCGTGGTGACAAAGCCGTGGTTCTTGGCCGCGGCGCGGATCATTGCCGGGCCGCCGATGTCGATGTTCTCGATGCAGGTGTCGTAGTCGGCACCCTTTGCAACGGTTTCCTCGAACGGGTAGAGGTTCACCACCAGCAGGTCGATCCCGCCGATGCCGTGTTCTTCCATCGCCGCCAGGTGAGCATCATTGTCGCGCAGCGCCAGCAGGCCACCATGCACCATCGGATGCAGCGTCTTGACCCGGCCGTCCATCATCTCGGGGAAGCCGGTCACATCGGCGACGTCGCGCACATCCAGCCCGGCATCGCGCAGCGCCTTGGCAGAACCGCCGGTGGACAACAGCTCCACCCCGCGCTCGGCCAGCGCTCGGCCCAGGTCGATAAGCCCGGTCTTGTCGGAAACGGAGAGAAGCGCGCGCCGGATCGGCACGAGTTGGATGGCATCGGTCATGGAGTTCAGGGTCCCGCGGTCAGCTGTCAAAGTCGTCGTCATCATCCCGGTTCAGGTCCCTGACGGCCACCGCCGTGTCATGCGCCTTGGCCAGGGACCACCGGATGCGCGTCGCATAGCCCATTGTCCGGTGAGTTAAAACGATCTGTTTCGTCGCGCGGGGCCGTAAACGGCCCATTTCGAGATAAACCGAGGGTTCAAGCGACAATTCCACCTCGCCTTCGTGCCGAAACACCCAAACCTCGCCGGATCTGAGCGCCATCGAGACCGCCATGCCGCCCATGTCGACCTCGGCATCAATGTCGGGATGCAGGTGAAAGCGGATGTGAAACGGGATGCCCTTGCCGCCCGCGGCCTCGTTCACCCGGTCGAATCGCTTCTTGTCCTGGGATTTCAGCGCCAGCAGCATGTCCTCGCCCACCAGCGCCCGGCCATCGAAGGTCAGTTCAAGGATGCGCGCATGGGTCAGCCCGTGGGTGCTGACATAGCCATCGTGCCCGGCCTCCATCTTCAACCCGTCGGGGGCATGGCTGATCTCCACCGGCACCTCGCGCGGGGCATCCTCCAGCATTTCCCGCCGCGCGCCCTGGATCCGACCCTCGCGGCCCAGTCGCGCGCTGGAATAGCCCTCCAGCGCCAATGTCGAATGCGACGGCGTGGCCCGACCCGCGCGGCGCCAGTCCTCTCCGAAAAAGGCGCCCGAGCCGCAGGACACGATCAAGGGCCTGCGCCCCGATGTCAGCTCGAACGCCAGGGTCGAGGCATGGGCGTTGTAGGACGCCGCGCCCTCGGGCGGGGCGCTGGCATCGATGATCACGGATGTACGGCTGGCCGAGAGCCGGGCAAAGCCCATCGCCAGCCCCTCTGCCCCCTTGCGCACCCCCGACGCCGAAAGCGCCTGGTCCAGCCGCCCGTCAAGGCCGCGGCCACCGCCATGAAACCGCGCCAGCCCGCCGTCGCTGTGGCGCAGGGCGCGCAGGGTCGGCGCGATCCGCATGATCGCCGCCTGGTGCGCCGGGTCGATCTTGTTGCCGGTCTCCTCCAACGCCGCCGCCGCCCATGTCAGCAGGGTGAAGACCTCCAGCAGTTCCTCGGGGTTGCGCGTCGGAATACCGCCCTGGTCATCGATCTGGCTGGCGCATTCCCTGGCCAGCGCCGCGCACGCCGGGCTGACGAACCGTTCCATCCCGCTCAACGACAGCCCGGCATAGAGCAGTCCGGTCAGCGCCTCGAACCGTGGCAGACCAGGGGCGGCCTTGGGCCAGCGCCGGGCCAGAAACAGCGTCTGGTGGGCCAGTGACTTGAAATAAGCCTCGGAATCCGTGGAGTCCTGCGCCCTGAGCAGGAAGATCGCGTGGTGCGTCCACCGGATCAGCCGCCGCCCGGCCAGGTCCGGCGTCCACCCGGGGCCGCCGCCGCGTCCATAGCGCGCGATCCAGCCCCAAAGCCAGCGCTGCGCCACCGCACGCGCCTTCATGTCCCCCACCGAAGCCAGGTCGTCGAGCCAGGCAAAACCGTGGATCTGCTCGATAAAGGCCTGGTCCGGGGCGTCGAGATCCCAGAGCATGGCGTCCTTCGCCTCAACCAGGTGGCCGGCGAACATCAGGTTGCCGGCAATCAGCTGGCGACCACGGTTGAAACTGCCGATGGTGCGGGGTTCGGGCTGCGAGACAAACGCCGTGGCCGCCCGGGCCCGGGCCGTCACCCGCGCATGAACGCGGTGCATCAGGCGCGTGTACCGCGCTGACCAACTCTCACTCTCGGACATCTGCTCGCCTCGTCCGCACTTGTCGTGCGATTATTGCGGCGATGATACCCTCGGGCGGGTCCAAAGTCACCTTGGAAAACAAACGCGTGACCAAATGAGCGCAGCGACGCCACCCCCGGCAGACCACCACAGGCCGGGCTTCAGCCCGGCAGCCGCCCGCCTACCGGGTCAGACAGGCCATGTAGAACCCGTCCATGCCCCCGCGCGCAGCCCAGAAATCCGGCCGCAGCCGCAGCCCGCCTTCCTCACTGCGCCAGCCCGGCTCGACCCCCGGCAAGTCAAATGCCCCCGGCACGACCGTCAGCCCCGGATGCCGCTCCAATGCTTCGTCCACCTGGCATTCGCCCTCGTCCGGCAAAAGCGAACAGGTGCAATAGATCAGCCGCCCGCCCGGTTTCAGAAGCGTCAGCGCATGGTCCAGCATCTCGGCCTGCAACGCGATCAAACCGCCGATCTCCTCGCCCGAGCGCGCCAGCGGCAGGTCGGGATGCCGGCGGATCGTCCCGGTGGCGGAACAGGGCGCATCCAGCACGATGGCGTCAAAGCTGCCTTCCGCCGCCAGCGCATCACCCTCGACGACCTGCGCCGAAAGCCCCATGCGCGCCAGGTTCTCGGACACCCGCGCCAACCGCGCGCCGGACACATCCAGCGCCGTCACCTCGGCTCCGCCCGCCGCCAGTTGCAGCGTCTTGCCGCCCGGTGCCGCGCACATGTCCAGAACCGACAGGCCCCGGACATCGCCCAACCCGCGCACCGGCAGCGCCGCCGCCGCGTCCTGCACCCACCAGTCGCCCGTCGCAAACCCCGGCAAGGCGCTGACCTGTCCGGGCGAGGCCAGGCGCACCGAGCCCGTCGGCAACACCTCGCCACCCAGCCGCTCGGCCCAGCCGGCGGCATCCGCCTTGACCGTCAGGTCCAATGGCGCGCCGGAATATTGCACGGCTTCCATCGCCTTGACCGCTTCCGCGCCCCAGGCCGCAACCAACGGACTGCGCAGCCATTTCGGCAGATGCGGCACCCGCAGCGCCGCCCATTTCGCCGGGCCTTCGCCCGCGACCTTGCGCAGCACCGCGTTGACCAGCCCGCCATAGGCCGAGGTCCGCTTGCCCGCGCGGGTGATCTCGACCGCCTCGTTCACCACGCCATGCGCGTCGCCGCCCGCGCAAAGCTCGACCGTGGCCAGCCGCAGCACGTTGCGCACCGCCAGCGGCGGCATCTTGCGCAAAAAGGGCTTCAACACCCGGTCCGCGCGTTCCAGCCCGCGCAAGACCTCAAGCGCCAGCCTCTGTGCCCGGGCGCGATCCGCCGGGTCCAGCTTCTGGTGCTGCGGCGCAACGGTCAATTCCGACATCAACCGGCCTTCGCCCAACACCTGCCCGAGCAGCCAAACCGCCCCCTTGCGTGCCGATCCTGCCATACCGCGACCCTCCGCCCGCTTGTCCAAGTCAAGCCAAGGCGTATATCTAGCCCTGATGCCAGAGGAAAGCCCGATGACCGAAACCGAAGCCCAACGCCGCGCCAATCTCCCCGAAGCGGCCCGCCGCGCCCTTGAAGAGGCCGACGCCCGCCGCGCCGAGGCCGCCAAGACGGAACTGCCGCCCGAGTTGGGCGGCAGGGACGGGCCGGAACCCGTACGCTATGGCGATTGGGAGAAGAAGGGCCTCGCCATCGACTTCTGATCGAGCACCTGCGGGACGTGCCCTCAGTTGCCCGTCTTGCTTGTCGCGGTCTTGCCGGTGCCGGATGCGCCATGAAACCCGTCAATCTGCGCGGTGAGCGACGATCCGGGGCTTTCGACCTTGGTCGGCGCAGCGGCGGCAAGGTTGGTGTGGAACACGAGGGTCAGGGCAATCAGGGTAACAAAGCGGGTCATGGCGGTCTCCTTTGGCTTGAGACAACCCTAGCAAAGACCCGATCTGCCGCGACAGTCAGGCATTCCCGACTTCACTCGCCCAACCCCAGCACGTCGATCATGTCGTATTCCCCGGGCGCCTTGTCCTGCCCCCAAAGCGCCGCTTTCAGCGCGCCGCGGGCAAAGACCGACCGGTCCGTGGCCACGTGCCGCAGGGTGATCCGCTCGCCGGCGGCGGCAAACATCACGTCATGCTCGCCCACGATATCGCCGCCGCGAATCACCGCAAAGCCGATGTCGCCCTTGTTGCGCGCACCGGTGATGCCGTCGCGGCCCCGGTCCGCCACGTCCTTGAGCGCAACGCCACGGCCCTTGGCCGCTGCTTCGCCCAGCATCAGCGCGGTGCCGGAGGGCGCGTCGACCTTCTGGTTGTGATGCGCTTCGATCACCTCGATGTCGTAATCCTCGTCCAACGCTTTCGCCACTTTCTCGGCCAGCACGGTCAGAAGGTTCACCCCAAGGCTCATGTTCCCGGCCCGCACGATCACCGCGTGCCGCGCCGCGGCCTGAAGCTTCGCCAGGTGGCTTTCCTCCATCCCCGTGGTGCCGATCACGTGGACCAGCCGCGCCTGAGCGGCGAGGGCGGCAAATTCCACCGTTGCCGCGGGGGCGGTAAAGTCGATCACCGCCTGCGCCTTGGCAAAGGCTTCCAGCGGGTCATCGGTGACCTTGACGCCCAGCGCGCCACCGCCCATCGCCTCGCCCACGTCACGCCCGATCCAGTCGTGGCCCGCGCGTTCGACCGCGCCTGCAAGCCTGACCTTGTCGCTGGCTTCGACCGTGCGGATCAGCATCTGGCCCATCCGGCCCGAGGCGCCGGTGATCACAATACCGGGAATTGGTGCGCTCATACCCTCATCTCCTTTGGATTGGCCCCACATACCCCGCGTCGCGACGCTTGGCAAAGCCCCCGCGAAAGCGTATCTGCCCCTCATGGCAAAGAACAGATTTCAGGACGGGCAAGGCCCCTCGCAACGTCAGCTTCGGGTCGGGGAACTGATCCGCCGGACCCTCTCGGACGTGCTGCTGCGCGGTGAGGTGCATGACCCCGATCTCAACCGGCTGTCGGTGACGGTGGGCGAGGTGCGCGTCTCGCCCGACCTGCGCATCGCAACTGTCTATGTCTGCCCGCTGGGCGGCCAGGGCAGCGATGAGGTGGTCGAACTCATGGCCCGCAACAAGGGCGAGATGCGGCGGCTGGTCAGCAAGCAGCTGACCATCAAGCATGCGCCGGACCTGCGCTTCCGGCTCGACGATACCTTCGACCGTATGGACGACACGCGGCGGCTGTTTTCGCAGGACGACGTGCGCCGCGACCTGGACGAGTGATGCTGCGGGCGTTGCTTGGCATAGGGCTGGGCATCCTGGTCTCATCGCAGGCCGGCGCGGTCACCTGTGCCGACCAAGAGCACGCCGGCAACAGCTACACCGTCTGCACCGTGGACCCGGCACAGGAAGACCTGCGGCTCTTTCGCGCCGCCCCTGACGGCGTGCCCTACGGCAATTTCGCCACCCTCAACCAGGCGCTGAACGTCTCTGGCCGGCATCTCGGCTTTGCCACCAACGGCGGCATGTACCACGAAGACCGCGCGCCGGTGGGCCATTACATCGAGGACGGCCGCGAAGAGATGCGCGTGATCGCCAGTGAAGGGCCCGGCAACTTCGGCCTGCTGCCCAACGGCGTCTTCTGCATCGGCGCGGGCACGGCCCGGGTCTACGAGACCCGCGATTACCTGGACCGGAAACCTGCCTGCAAACATGCCACGCAATCCGGCCCGATGCTGGTGATCGACGGCGAGTTGCACCCCGATTTCAACCCCGACAGCACCTCGCGCTTCATCCGCAACGGCGTCGGCACCGGTGCCGAAGGCGACCGGGCGGTTTTCGTGATCTCCAACAATTCCGTCACCTTCTGGGATTTCGCCAGCTTCTTCCGCGACGCGCTTGGACTGGACCATGCGCTGTTTCTCGACGGCAACGTCTCGCGCCTGCATGCACCCGACATCAACCGCAGCGACCTCGGCTTTCCGATGGGGCCGATCATCGCCGTGGTCAAACCGGGCAGCTAGGACGGCAAGCGGTCAGCAGCATCTTCGCGCCGTCCCGGACCTGATCCGGGACCTCTCGTTTCATCGGGCGTTCTCATCGGGCGAAGAGGCCCCGGATCACGTCCGGGGCGCGTCTCGCAATGGGGCGCGCGTCTGGTCGGTGCCTCAACACGCTCTCTTGACCTTGCAGACGCAGTTTCCTATCCCGCGCGCTCCGAAACACATCCGAGGCATCGATGGGACGCAAACGCAAGGGACGCGACATTTCCGGCTGGCTGGTGGTGGACAAGCCCGCGGGCCTGACCTCGACCGCCGTGGTCAACAAGGTGCGCTGGGCCTACCAGGCCAAGAAAGCCGGCCACGCCGGTACCCTGGATCCAGAGGCCACCGGCCTCCTGGCCGTGGCGTTGGGCGAGGCGACCAAGACCGTGCCTTTCGTGACCGACGCGCTCAAGGCCTATGAGTTCACCGTCCGCTGGGGCCAGGCCACCAATACCGACGATGCCGAGGGCGAGGTGATCGCCCACTCCGACGCCCGCCCCTCCGATGATGAGATCAAGGCCGCCCTGGGACGCTTCATCGGCGATATCGAACAGGTCCCGCCCAAGTTCTCGGCCGTCAAGATCGACGGGCAGCGCGCCTACAAGCTGGCCCGCGACGGCGAAGACGTCGAACTTGCCGCCCGCCCGCTCTGGGTCGAGGAGCTTCTGCTCACCGACCGGCCCGACGCCGATACCGCGGTGCTTGAGATGACCTGCGGCAAGGGCGGCTATGTCCGCGCCATCGCCCGCGACCTGGGCGAGGTGCTGGGCTGTCATGGCCACGTGGTCACCCTGCGCCGGCTCTGGTCCGGCCCCTTCGACCTGGAACAGGCGGTAACCCTTGACCGGATCGAGGCACTGGCCCAGACGCCCGAGATCGACGACCTGCTGCTGCCGCTGGAAATCGGCCTGCACGACCTGCCCGAGATGCGCTGTGGCGCCGAATCGCTGACCCGGCTGCGCAACGGCAACCCGGCCGAGGTGATCGGGTCCGGCGTCGACTTTGGTGAAACCGCCTGGGTCAGCCATGAGGGCGTGCCGGTTGCCGTCGGGGAATACCGCGGTGGCAAGCTGCACCCCTCGCGCGTTTTCGTGACCGGTTGATCCATGCTCGTCTCGAAGACCCACGAGACCGAGGAATGCCGGTCCGAGGCGATCTATTCCGAGTGCGGCGCCTATCGCTACCGGCTTGTCCGCAAGTGGGACAGCAGCGCCGGGCGGATGGCCTTTGTCATGCTCAACCCCTCGACCGCCAGCGAAAAGGTCAACGACCCAACCATCGCACGCTGTGAGAAACGCGCGCGATTGCTGGGGTTTGGCGGGCTGGACGTGGTCAACCTCTTTGCCTTTCGCGCCACCGATCCGGCCGATCTGCGCGCCGCCGAAGCCCCGGTGGGCCCGGACAACGACGCCTTTCTGGCCGATGCCTGCGACGCCGCCGACATGGTGTTGGCCGCCTGGGGCGTGCATGGTCGCCACCGCGACCGCGACACCGAGGCGCTGCCCTTTCTGACCCGTCACCCGGGCAAGCTTCACACCCTCGGGCTGACCCGCCACGGGCTGCCGCGCCACCCGTTGTATGTCTCCTACGCCCAGCGCCCCCAGCCCTGGAACGGTTAACACCCGAGTAACCATCTGAAACTGTTAACCATTTAGCGGGAAAGAAATTGACCCAGCACCCTCGCGGGGCGGATACTGCCCCCCGGGAATAAGGGTGTGAGAACATGATACTGCTAGCAGGATTGCTGGGCATGGCCGCGATCAGCTCAATGTTGCTTGTCGGCCCCTCCGAGGGTGACGAAACCTCGGAGGCAGAAGGCGCCCGGAGCCAGGACGAAGAGTCCGAGGACGATCAGGACACAACCGAGGCCCCGGCGGCAGGGAGCGGCGGAAACCTGCTTGACCTCATCGACGGCACGGAAGGCAATGACACCCTGTCAGGCGGCGACGAGGCGAGCACGATCACCGGTGGCGACGGAAGCGACGCGATCGACGGTCAGGGCGGCGATGACAGCCTGTCGGGCGATGCCGGCGAAGACTGGATCTGGGCCGGCGACGGCGATGACGCGGCGCAGGGCGGCCCCGGCGACGACACGCTGCACGGCGAGGCCGGCGATGACACGCTTTCAGGCGGCGATGGCGACGACGAGATCCTTGGCCACACCGGTGACGACCTGAGCCTTGGCGGAGACGGCGACGACGTGATCACCGATGGCACCGGTGCCGACCTGCTGCATGGCGAAGACGGCAATGACGGGCTGCTCGGCGGCCACGACAATGACACGCTGTCCGGTGGCGCGGGTGAGGATACGCTGTTTGGCGGTGCAGGCGATGACGTGCTGGACGGCACCGGGCCGGACGATGCCGCGGATTACCTCAACGGAAACACCGGCGACGACACGATCCTCGCCGACGACGGCGATATCGTTACCGGCGGCGAAGGCGCAGACGACATCTATCTTCGCGCCGTGCCAGAGCAGAACATCACACTGATCGATTTTGAAACCGGCGAGGACGAGCTGCTGGTTGTGGTCGACGATCCCTCGGGCGGGGTCGAGATTGCCCTGACGCCGGACACCGAAGATCCGGACCTGCTTCGGATGTCCGTCGACGGTGACGTGGTCGCGGTCCTGCGCGGAGCCGTGGATATGACCCTCTCTGACATCAGCCTGGTTTCCGAGGAGGAGATCGCCGATTACGAGGTGCTGCCACCCGCGGCCTGACGGTTTCGATCCCCCTTTCCAAAACATCCCGATTGGCGTATACGCCCGCATCGCCCTGGCCCTGTGCCGGGGCGATGCTTCTCCACGGGCCTGTGCTGGACGACATCCCGGCCTGCGCCATAACCCTAAATTCCGAAAGGAGACCCCGATGTCGATCACAGTCGAAGAAAAATCCCGCGTCATGCAGGAATACGCCACCAAAGAAGGCGATACCGGTTCGCCCGAAGTGCAGGTGGCCATCCTGACCTCGCGCATCCGCACGCTGACCGAGCACTTCAAGACCCACAAGAAGGACAACCACTCCCGTCGTGGTCTCCTGAAGCTCGTGGCCCAGCGCCGGAAGCTGCTGGATTACCTGAAAGGCAAGGATGAGGGCCGTTACCAGGACCTGATCAAACGCCTCGGCATCCGCCGCTAAGGCCGCCGACAGACGGTTACGATGCGCCCGCTCCCTCGTGTGAGCGGGCGTTTTCGTTTCCGCGGGTCATGCATCCCCGCACCGCACCCCCGGCATTCCGCGCGCGCCCCGATCTGTCAACAGATCGGCACCGATCCATGGATAGACCGGCCCCGCGCGCCTGAAAACTCGCCGCTTTCCAAACCCCTCGAAACCCTGTATCTGCTGGTCATCTGAGACGTGACGCTTCGACCCCGGCGCATGACAGGATGAAGGGGTCGGCGGCAATGGGGCCGCCAATCAATCGGGGACCCGGGATACGCCCGGGAGTGCCCCATACAGGATACGATGATGTTCAACATTTCAAAGAAAAGCATGCAGTGGGGCGAGGAGACGCTCACACTGGAGACAGGGAAAGTCGCCCGCCAGGCCGATGGCTCGGTCATCGCGACGCTGGGCGAAACCTCGGTCATGGCCAACGTGACCTTCGCCAAGGCACCGAAGCCCGGCCAGGACTTCTTCCCCCTGACCGTGCATTACCAGGAAAAATATTACGCCGCGGGCAAGGTCCCCGGTGGCTTCTTCAAGCGTGAAGCCCGCCCGACCGAGAAAGAAACCCTGACCGCGCGTCTGATCGACCGTCCGATCCGCCCGCTCTTTGTCCCCGGCTTCAAGCACGAAGTGCTGGTCATGTGTACCGTGCTGTCGCACGATCTGGTCAATGACCCCGACATCGTCGCCATGATCGCCGCCTCCGCCGCGCTGACCATTTCCGGCGCGCCCTTCATGGGCCCGATCGCCGGTGCGCGCGTGGGTTATGTCGATGGCGAATACATCCTGAACCCGGAAGTCGAGGACATGCACGACCTGCGCCTCAACCCGGAACAGCGTCTGGACCTCGTCGTCGCCGGCACCAAAGACGCCGTGATGATGGTCGAATCGGAAGCCTACGAGCTGACCGAAGAGGAAATGCTGGGCGCCGTGACCTTCGCGCACGAGCAGATCCAGCCGGTGATCGACCTGATCATTTCGCTGGCCGAAGAAGCCGCGAAAGAGCCCTTCGACTTCCAGCCGCCGGATTATTCCGAGCTGTACGAAGCCGTGAAGGCCGCCGGTGAAGAGCAGATGCGCGCCGCATTCGCCATCACCGACAAGCAGGAGCGCACCACCGCTGTTGCCGCTGCACGTGACGCGATCAAGGCCGCACTGACCGAAGAGCAACTGGAAGACGCCAACCTCGGCTCTGCCATGAAGAAGCTCGAAGCCGGCATCCTGCGCGGTGACGTGGTCAAGGGCGGCAAGCGGATTGACGGTCGCTCGACCACCGATGTCCGCCAGATCGTCTGCGAAACCGGTCTCCTGCCCCGGACCCACGGCTCGGCGCTGTTCACCCGCGGCGAGACCCAGGGCCTCGTGGTCACCACGCTGGGCACCGGCGACGATGAGCAATTCATCGACGCGCTGCACGGCAACTTCAAATCCAACTTCCTGCTGCACTACAACTTCCCGCCCTACTCGGTCGGTGAAGTGGGTCGTGTAGGCTCGCCCGGTCGTCGTGAAATCGGCCACGGCAAGCTTGCCTGGCGCGCGCTGCAGGCGGTTCTGCCGGCACCGACCGATTTCCCCTACACCGTGCGCGTCGTGTCGGAGATCACCGAATCGAACGGCTCCTCCTCGATGGCCTCGGTCTGCGGCGGCTCGCTGTCGATGATGGACGCGGGCGTGCCGCTGAAATCGGCGGTTGCGGGCGTGGCAATGGGCCTGATCCTCGAAGACGACGGCAGCTATGCCATCCTGACCGACATCCTCGGCGACGAGGATCACCTCGGCGACATGGACTTCAAGGTGGCAGGGACCGAAAACGGCATCACCTCGCTGCAGATGGACATCAAGGTCGCGGGCATCACCCCCGAGATCATGAAGAACGCCCTGGCCCAGGCCAAGGACGGCCGGATGCACATCCTGGGCGAGATGTCCAAGGCCCTGACCGGCGCGGCGGAATTCTCGGTTCACGCACCGCGCATCGAGACGATGCAGGTGCCCACCGACAAGATCCGTGAAGTGATCGGCTCGGGCGGCAAGGTGATCCGTGAGATCGTGGAAGTCTCGGGTGCCAAGGTCGACATCAACGACGACGGCATCATCAAGATCGCCTCGCCCAACGGTGAAGCCATCCAGAAAGCCTATGACATGATCTACTCGATCGTGGCCGAGCCGGAAGAAGGCAAGATCTACAAGGGCAAGGTCGTGAAGATCGTCGATTTCGGCGCCTTCGTGAACTTCTTCGGCAAGCGTGACGGCCTTGTGCACGTCTCCCAGATCGAAAACCGCCGCCTGAACCATCCCTCGGATGTGCTCAAGGAAGGTCAGGAAGTCTGGGTCAAGCTGCTGGGCTTCGACGATCGCGGCAAGGTGCGCCTGTCGATGAAGGTTGTCGACCAGGAGACCGGCGAAGAAGCCAAGAAAGAAGAAGCGGCAGACTGATCCTGCTCCTTTTGAAACGGAAAGCCCCGGGTGGAAACGCCCGGGGCTTTTTTCATGGACTTGCAGCCAGGCCCGCCATGTCCCGGACTTGATCCGGGACCTCCTGGCCACACCTGATCCGGAGGCCCCGGATCAAGTCCGGGGCGCGGGGCGGCGGTTGCAGGAAAGGACGCTATCTATCCCCGAAAAGGTCGCCCAGCCCGCCCAGGACCGAGCCTTCGCCCTTGGACTGACCGCCAAAGCGCCCGGCCTGCAACACACGATCCGCCAGGCGCGAGAACGGCAGGCTTTGCAGGAACACCGTGCCCGGGCCGCGCAGGGTGGCCAGGAACAGCCCCTCGCCGCCAAAGACCATCGACTTGAGGTTCCCTGCCCGCTCGATGTCATAGTCGATGCCCGAGGTGAACGCCGCGATACAGCCGGTGTCCACGCGCAGCACCTCGCCCGCGCTGAGCGTGCGCCGGATCAGCGTGCCGCCCGCATGGACAAAGGCCATGCCGTCACCGTTCAGCCGCTGCAGGATGAACCCCTCGCCACCAAAGAACCCGACGCCCAGTTTCTTCTGGAACGCGATGTCGGTGCGGGTGCCAAAGGCGGCACAGAGGAAGGCATCCTTCTGACAGATCAGCTCTCCGCCCAGTTCGGCCATGTCCATCGGCACGATCTTGCCCGGGTAGGGCGCGGCGAAACTCACCCGTTTCTTGCCCTGACCGCGGTTGGTGAAATGGGTCAGGAAAATCGACTCGCCGGTCAGCACACGCTTGCCCACGTTCAAAAGCGCGCCCATCATGCCGCTGGTCGGCGTCGCACCATCGCCCATCTTGGACTCAAAGGTGATACCGTCCTCCATGTAGTTCATCGCGCCCGCCTCGGCGATCACCGTCTCGCCGGGGTCAAGCTCGACCTCGACGATCTGCATGTCGTCACCGAAAATCTCATAGTCCACTTCATGGCACTGCATGGGTCAATCCTTGTTCAAGCCAATTTCCCCGCCATTGTTAGACAGCGGACAGGCAGGGGGGAAGTGGGGGAAATCCTGCCCCCGGCCAACGTGGAAGCAGGGGGGCGAACCGCCGGAAGGGCGCGCGGCACGCCGCCTCAGATGATCTCGTCCTCGTCAAAGAGCGGCGGCGCCTCGCGCTGGGCCGAGACTTCGTCAACCACCGCCTCGGCGACGCTTTCGGACGGCGTCAACGCGATATGGAACAGGGCATCGCCCTCGTTGACCACCGGCATGTTGGTGCGGCCAATGATGATGCCCTCCATCTCGCTGACGATCTCCTGTTCGACATCGCCCGCCGGGTCGGCCACGGCGCCCAGCACCTCGCCTTCCGTCACGTAGTCGCCAATGGTGCGATAGGTGCGCAGCAACCCGCCCAGCGGCGCACGCAGCCAGCTGGAGCGTTCCGACACGAAAGGCCGGGCCTTGCGGTGCGGCACGCCGCGCGCAGCGATCATGCCCAGCCTGTGCATCACCCGCAGGGTCCCCGCCACCCCGGCCCGCGCGGCATATTCGTCAAAGCGCAGCCCCTCGCCCGCCTCGTAGAGCAACACGTCGCAGGCCACGTCCTCGGCGGCATGGCGCAGCGATCCGTCGCGCAGCTTCGATTGCAGCATCACCGGTGCACCAAAGGCCCGGCCCAGTTCGGCCAACCGCTCGTTGCCGGGCGTCAGGCGGATCTGCGGCAGGTTCTCGCGCCGGATGGCGGCGGAATGCAGGTCGATCCCAAGGGTCGAGCGCTGGACGATCTCGGTCATGAACAGATGTGCCAGCCGCGCCGCCAGCGATCCCGAAGGATGGCCCGGGAAACAGCGGTTCAGGTCGCGCCGATCCGGGAGATAGCGGGAATGGTTGAGGAAGCCGAAGGAATTGACGATCGGCACGGCCAGCAGCGTTCCGGCCAGGCGCTCCACCGGCTTGGCGCGCAGCAGGCGGCGCACCACCTCGACGCCGATCACCTCGTCGCCGTGAATTGCGGCCGAGACAAAGACCACCGGCCCGTCGCGGCGACCATGCACCACGTGTACCGGCATGGTCACCGGCGTATGGTCCGGCATCTGGCTGACGGGCAGTTCCACGACAGCCCGGGTGCCGGGGGCCACCTGCCTGTCACCGATTTCGAACGCCGCGCGTGTGGGCATGAGCCGCTCCTGTCACCTTGCATGACGGCGATAGGAAATCGGCGCGCGCTTGTCCATTGTTTCGCGGCGGCGGGCGCATGTGCCGAAAACCAAGGCGCCTTCGCCCGCAGAACGGGGAAGGCGCCCGGGTCATGTGGATCAAGCCGGTTCCGGCCGGATCAGTCGGGTGTCTTGGTCTTGCGCAGGTACGGCAGGACGGTTTCGAACGACCCGAATTTTTCCTTGGCCGCCTCGTCGTTCACCGCTGTCGGGATGATCACGTCCTGGCCCACTTCCCAGTTGGCCGGGGTGGCGACGCCATGCTTGGCCGCGGTCTGCAGCCCGTCAAGCGCGCGCAGCACTTCGGCAAAGTTGCGGCCCACGTTCATCGGATAGGTCATCGACAGTTTCAGCTTCTTGTCCGGCCCGATGATGAAGACCGACCGCACCGTGGCGCTGTCATTCGGGTTCGGGTTGTCGGGCAGGTAGTATTCCGCCGGCAGCATGTCGAAGGCCTTGCTGACCGCCAGGCCCTGGTCGGCGATGATCGGAAAGGCCGGATCAGCACCGCCGACCTTGGCGATGTCCTTTTTCCAGCCGACGTGGTCTTCGACCCCGTCCACCGAGACGCCCATCACCTTGGTGCCGCGCTTTTCCCATTCCGCCGCCAGCTGCGCCACGGCGCCGAACTCGGTGGTGCAGACCGGGGTGAAATCCTTGGGGTGCGAAAACAAGATCGCCCAGCTGTCACCGATCCAGTCGTGGAAGGTGACGGTGCCCTGATCCGTTTCAGCGGTGAAATTCGGGACGGTATCGTTGATGCGCAATGCCATGAATGTCTGTCTCCTGTCGCTGTCTCCCCCGGCCCGTGCCGGGGTGTTCGTCATTGTCCGCAAGCGGTCTTGCGCGACCCCTCAGATGTGGGCACACAGTGCCGCTTATCCAAGAGAGGTCAACCGGTGATCGGCCCCGGCGCGCCTCAGCGCCCGGCTTCTGCCACGGCCCGCAGCGCCTGCATCAAGGCGGCCAGCGCCTTTTCGTTGATCTCGTTGGTCAGGCGCCCGGTCTCGTCGAATTGCCGGGTGCCTTGCGCCACCAGGACTTCAGGCCCCTGAAGGATGCGCGTATTGAACGGCACCATGCACCAGCGCAGCATCATCTGCGTCCGCTCGCCCCCGGCGCGGCCCGCAGCCGAAGACATGATCGCCACCGGTTTGTCCTGCCACGGCGCGCCCTCGGTCCGGCTGACCCAGTCGAGCGCGTTCTTCAACACCCCGGTGATGCCCTTGTTGTACTCCGGCCCCGAGATCACCACAGCATCAGCCTCGGCGATCTGGTCGGCCAGGCGTTGCACGGCGGGCGGGATGCCTTCGGCCTCTTCGAGGTCGCCGTCATAAAGCGGCAGGTTCAGGTCGGCGAGGGTGAACTCGGCCTCGCCGAACAGGCGGGCGGCCTCCCGCACCAGCTTGGTGTTGGTCGAGTCCTTGCGCAGCGCGCCGGAAATTCCCAGCAGTTTCATGTCTTGGTCCCTTGTGGCGTTTCTCGCCCGACAGCTACGCCATTTGCCGCCCGGGACAAGGCGCATCGGCACACATCACCTGTGCCCAAAAGAAAACCCCGGCCTGCGCGATGCGCGGACCGGGGTCACTCTGTCAGCCGTAAATGGCGATCAGGCGGTGGGCAGGATCACGATTTCCACCCGGCGGTTCTGGGCCTTGCCGGCGGGGGTCAGGTTGTCAGCCACCGGCTGGTTTTCGCCACGACCGATGGTCTGGATGCGGGCACTGGACACGCCCGAACCAATCAGCACGTTGGACACGGCCTGTGCCCGACGCTGCGACAGGCCCTGGTTGTAGCCGGCATCGCCGTCGCTGTCGGTATGGCCGATCACCTGGACGGTGGAATTCGGATAGGCCTGCAGGTTGCCCGCCATCGCGCGCAGATCACGCTGAAGGTCCGGGCGCACTGTGGCATCGTCGACCGCGAACAGGATGTCGTTCGGCATGGTCACGATCAGCCGGTCACCGGTGTTGTTGATGGTGACATTGGAATTGTTCAGGCTGGCGCGCAGGTCTTCTTCCTGCTGGTCCAGCTGGTTGCCGATGGCCGCGCCGATCCCGGCACCGATGGCACCGGCAACGATCGCCTGATTGCGCCGCTGCTTGGAATCGCCACCAGCCAGCACACCCGCGGCCACGCCGGTCAATCCGCCGATCACCGCGCCCTGGCGGGCCTTCTGGTTCTGGTTCGGGCCATCCGTGGTGCAGCCCGCAAGGGCCAGCGCCGCCGCGGACGCCAGCAGAATGGATTTGTTCAAACGAAAGGTCATGTCTTGCCTCATACTTCGCGCGATCTTTGCGCCGCGTGTCGCTATATACCAGCCCCGAGTCTGCGCCCGCTCACATGTCTGTGCAAGGGGGAATCGGCGAAACTTCGCCGCAGGCGCCTGCGCGCGCGGGGCTTGGACCGTCATTGCCGTTGGCGTTGCGGGGGCGCTGCCCTTGGGCCACGCGCGTTGGCAGCTACATGGCGGTCGAAAAGGCGCTTCTTGCGCCGCCGGACTTCTGCGTCTTGAAGATCGAAGTGGCATCCGGTGCCGGCGGCAGGGGCATGCGCACCGGCACGTTCTCGACCCGCGGTTCAAGACAGGGTTCACCGATCACTGTCCTGTCCTGCAGGTCCTCCCAGAACCCGGCCTGACCCAGCGCGTGAAAATAGGCGTTGGAGCCCAGGATCGGCCAGGCGTCTGCCCGCGCCAGTTCATAGAACAGGATCAGCCGCGGCCGGTCGCTGACATTGGGCGCAGAACCATGCAGCGTGCGGGCGTGATGCACCGTCATGTCGCCGGCCTTGCCGGTCAGGGTGACAATCCTGTCGGCGTGGAAGTCCGGGTCGTCCGGGTCCACCGCGCCGCAGAACACGCCGTTCATGTGATGGCTCAGCACCGGGCCGCGATGCGAGCCGGGAATGACCTGAAGCGGGCCGTTTTCCGGCGTCACATCTTCCAGCATCAGGCCCACGGCCAGAAGATCGTCGTTGGTATGCGGATAGAAGGCCCAGTCCTGGTGCCACTCCACCGCCGCCCCGCCGCCCGGCGCCTTGGTGTTCAGCTTGGCGGTCAGCAGCGTGGCATTGTCGCCCAAGAGATCGCGCAGCACCTGCGTCACGCCCGACTGCTTCAGGATCCGGTCGTAAAACGGGTGCTGCTTGTGCGGCAGCTTGATCCGGGTCAGCCGCGGATTGTCCGCCGTATGCCCCTCGTCGAGGTCGTAGACATCGTTGCTTTCGGTCACCGCGCGCGAGGCCTCGATGAAACCTGCCGTGATCTCTTGCAAGGTCGTCAGTTCCTCGGGCGTCACCACGTTTTCGACCTTCAGATAGCCGTTCTCGGCGTAAAACGCCTTCTGCTCCGCTGTCAGCATCCTGTCCTCCTCAAAAATGAAGACGCCCACAAGGGCGGATGAATTGCCCGGTCGCCGCCCGAAAGTACGCCCTACAGGCTCGCCGTGATGCCGCCATCGACGTAGAGGGTGTGCCCGTTCACGAAACTCGCCCCATCCGACGACAGGAAGACCGCCGCCCCGACCAGTTCCTCGACCTTGCCCCAGCGCCCCGCCGGCGTGCGCTTCTCCAGCCAGGCGGAAAACTCCGGGTCCGCCACCAGCGCCGCGTTCAGCGGCGTATCGAAATAGCCCGGCGCAATGGCGTTGCAGTTCAGCCCGTGCTTGGCCCAGTCCGTCGCCATCCCCTTGGTCAGGTTGGCAACCGCCCCCTTGGTTGCCGTGTAGGGCGCAATCCCCGGACGCGCCAGGGCCGCCTGCACGCTGGCGATATTGATGATCTTGCCCTTGCCGCGCCCGATCATGTGCCGCGCCACCGACTGGCCCACGTAAAACGCCGACGTCACGTTGGTCTTCATCAGCGTCTCGAACATCTCCGGCGGGAAATCCTCCAGCGGCGCGCGATGCTGCATCCCCGCGTTGTTGATCAGGATGTCGATGGCGCCATGCGCGGCCTCAAAGCCATCCACCGCCGCGCGCACCGCCTCGGCATCGGTGACATCAAAGGCCAGCGTGTCCACCGTCGCGCCCTCACCGCGCAGGCTCTCGGCGGCCTCCTCCAGCCGCTCGGCGTTGCGCGCGTTCATCACGATGCGCGCACCTGCCTGTGCAAGACCGGTTGCCAAGGCCCGCCCGATCCCCAGCGACGAACCGGTGATCAGGGCCGTCCGGCCCGTCAGATCGAATAGTGTCATGATCTCTCCCTCGTCCGCAGGTGATGCCCTGCGGTTGACATTCCGGGCCGGGACCCGCTTGATGGGCAAAATGGTATACCAAATCTGCGACGAATCAAGCCGCCATCTGTCGGCTCCGCAGAGAGGACATTCCCGGGGGGAGAGATGAAGGCACTTTATGCCCATGGCGCGCATGACCTGAGGCTTGCGGACTTCGAACTTGTCGCTCCGGGCCCGGGTGAGGTGGCGATCAAGCTCAAACGCGGCGGCATCTGCGGCTCTGACCTGCATTATTACAACCACGGCGGCTTTGGCCCGGTGCGCCTGCGCGAACCTATGGTGCTGGGGCACGAAGTGGCGGGCATGATCACCGGCCTGGGCGCAGGGGTCACCGGACTGCGCGAAGGCGATCTTGTGGCGGTCTCGCCTTCGCGGCCTTGCGGCAGCTGCCCCGAATGTCTGCGCGGGCTGCCCAATCAATGCCTGAACATGCGGTTTTATGGCTCTGCCATGCCTTTTCCCCATATCCAGGGCGCCTTCCGTGAAAGCCTGATCGCCGATGCCGCGCAATGCGTCGTGGCCGAGGGCCTGTCCCCCGCGCAGGCCGCGATGGCCGAGCCGCTGTCTGTCGGCCTGCACGCGGTGCGGCGCGCGGGCGAGATGCTGGGGCGGCGCGTTCTGGTGACCGGTTGCGGACCGATCGGCGTGCTCGCCATCATGGCGGCGCGTCGTGCAGGTGCCGCCGAGATCATTGCCTGTGACATCACCGACCAGGCGCTGGGTTTTGCCACCAGGGCCGGCGCCGATGTCACGCTGAACACCCTGAGCGACCCCGAGGCGCTGGCGCCCTACACTGCCGGCAAGGGTCAGCTTGACGTGCTCTTCGAATGCTCCGGCGCGCAACCCGCGTTGGCCGGGGGGATTGCCGCCCTGCGCCCGCGCGGCGTGATCGTGCAGCTTGGCCTGTCGGGCGACATGTCCCTGCCGATGATGGCCCTGACCGCCAAGGAACTGGACCTGCGCGGTTCCTTCCGCTTCCACGAGGAATTCGCCATCGCGGTGGACCTGATGCAGAAAGGTCTGATCGACCCGTCCCCCCTGCTCACCCACACCTTCGCGCTGGCCGACTTCAAAGAGGCCTTCGCCACGGCCAGCGACAAGTCGCAATCCATGAAAGTCCAGTTGAACTTCGCCTGATGCTCACCTTTGCCGCCGCCGTCTTTCTGCTGATCGTGACGCCCGGGCCGGGGGTGCTGTCCACTGCCGGCGTGGGCGCCGCCTATGGCTTCCGCGCGGGCCTGGGCTATGTCACCGGGCTGTTCATTGGCACCAACACGGTGGCGCTGGCCGTCATTACCGGGCTGGCCGCGATCATCCTGGCCCTCCCCGTGGTGCGCGAGGTGCTGATGGTCGCCTCGGTCGGCTACCTGCTCTATCTCGCTGCGCGCATCGCCTTTGCCGGGTCGCGCATCGCCTTTATCGAGGCGAAATCCGCCCCCGGCATCGGCTCCGGCCTGCTGTTGCAGGCGATCAACCCCAAGGCCTATGCGGTCAATACCGCGCTGATCACCGGCTTTGCCTTCTACCCGGACAATCTGGCGGTCGAGACCAGCCTCAAGCTGATCATCATGAACATGATCTGGATTCCCATCCACCTTGGCTGGCTCTGGGCCGGCGTGGCCCTGCACCGCCTGAACCTGCCCGAGCGCACCCAGCGGATGATCAACTACGGCATGGCGCTGGCCATGCTTGGGGTCGTTGCGCTGGCAATCCTGTCGGCCACCGGGTTATTGCAATGACGCGACCCTGTCGTTCCACATGGAGAACCCAATGCCCCACGACGCCGCCATCTCGGAGTTGCGCAAGCTGCTTGGCGATCGCCTGACCACCGGCGACAGCCACCGCGACCAGCACGGGCGCAACGAATCCTATTATGCGCTGGCAATGCCCGACGCCGTGGCCTTTCCGGAAACCACCGAGGAGGTGGCCGAGATCGTCAAAATCTGCAACGCGCATGACTGTCCGATCACGCCCTATGCCATCGGCTCGTCGCTGGAGGGGCAACACCTGCCGATCAAGGGCGGTATCAGCCTCGACATGATGCGGATGAACAAGGTCCTGACGGTCAACGCCGAGGACCTGAATTGCACCGTCCAGCCCGGCATCACGCGCGAAGAGCTGAACACCGAGCTGCGCGCCACCGGCCTGTTCTTTCCCATCGACCCGGGCGCCAATGCCTCGATCGGCGGCATGGCGGCGACGCGGGCCAGCGGCACGATGGCGGTGCGCTATGGCACCATGCGCGAAAATATCCTGGCTCTTGAGGCTGTCATGGCCGACGGCACGGTGATCCGCACCGGCAGCCAAGCGCGCAAGTCCTCCACCGGCTATGACCTGACCCATCTCTTGATCGGATCGGAAGGCACGCTGGGCATCATCACCGAGGTCACGCTGAAACTGCAAGGCCAGCCAGAAGCGATCAGCGCCGCCACCTGCCGGTTCGAGACGGTCGAGGATGCGGTGAACTGCGTGATCCTGACGATCCAGTCTGGCATTCCGATGGCGCGGATCGAGCTGGTCAACGACATGATGGTCAAGGGATTCAACCTGCACATGGGTGCGGGCCTGCCCGAAAAGCCGCACCTCTTCCTTGAATTCCAGGGCTCCCCGGGCAGCGTCGCCGAACAAGCCGCCGCCTTTGGCGAGATCGCCGAAGACTTTGGCGCCACCGGGTTTTCCAGGGCCGAGAAGCTGGAAGACCGCAACAAGCTCTGGGCCATGCGCCACGGCGGGCATTATGCCAACAACGCGCTGAACCCCGGCAAAAAGACCATGGCGACCGACATCTGCGTCCCGATCTCCAAGCTGGCCGAGGCTGTGGTCTGGGCCGAGACCCGGACCCGCGAAATGGGCATCACCTGCACCATCGTCGGCCACGTGGGCGACGGCAATTTCCACTGCGGCCTGCGGGTCGACCCCGACAACCCCGACGAGCTGAAGCTCTGCAAGAATTACGTGAACGAGTTGAACGACCTCGCCCTGCGGCTGGGCGGCACGGTGTCGGGCGAACACGGCATCGGCATCGGCAAACAGGCCTACATGCAACGCGAACACGGGGCCGCGCTGGCCTACATGCGCGCGATCAAGACCGCCTTTGACCCCAGGAACATTCTCAACCCCGGCAAGCTTTTGCCGCCGGGCAACTAAGCGGAGGCTGACATGCTCCCCGAGACGAACCCCCACCCCGACGCCACCTTTGTCGGCCGCGCCTGGCGCCCCGGCATCGGCCCGGCGCTGGTGACTTTGCGCGGCGACAGCGTGGTCGACATCACCAACCCCACCGCGCCCACCATGCGCGATCTGCTGGAACTGGACGATCCGCTGGGCCATGTCCGCAGCCTTACTGGCGAAGACATCGGATCGCTGGGCGACCTTGTGGCGGGCTCTGCCGAAGGCGCGGGCGACGACAGGTTGCATCTTCTGGCGCCGGTCGACCTGCAAGCCATCAAGGCTTCGGGCGTGACCTTTGCCGAGTCGATGGTCGAACGCGTGATCGAAGAACAGGCCGCTGGCGATGCCGACCGCGCCCTGGAAATCCGCGCCAAGGTGGGCGCGGTGATCGGCGAGTCGCTGTCGGGCATCGAGCCTGGATCGGACCAGGCAATGCAGGTGAAAGAGGTGCTGCTGAAAGAGGGGCTCTGGTCGCAATACCTGGAGGTCGGCATCGGCCCGGACGCCGAGATTTTCACCAAGTCACAACCGATGGCCTCTGTCGGCTGGGGCGCCTCGGTGGGTCTGCACCCGGTGTCGAACTGGAACAACCCCGAGCCCGAGATCGTCCTGGCGGTCAATTCGCGCGGACAGATCCGCGGCGCAACCCTGGGCAATGACGTCAACCTGCGCGACGTCGAAGGGCGCTCTGCGCTCCTGCTCGGCAAGGCCAAGGACAACAACGCCTCTTGCGCCATCGGCCCCTTCATCCGACTTTTCGATGACAGCTATACGCTGGACGATGTGCGCAAGGCGGAACTCACGATGAAGGTCGAAGGCGAGGATGGCTTTGTGCTGGACGGGGCATCGTCGATGACCAAGATCAGCCGCGACCCCGCCGAACTTGTCAAACAGGCCATCGGGCGGCATCACCAGTATCCCGACGGGCTGGTCCTGTTCCTTGGCACCATGTTCGCACCGATCAAGGATCGTGACGCGCCGGGCCAGGGTTTTACCCATCACCAGGGTGATACCGTCACGATTTCCGAGCCATCGCTCGGGTTTCTGAAAAACACTGTGCGTCTGTCCACCAAATGCCCGGAATGGACCTTCGGCACCACGGCGCTGATGCGCAATCTTTCCGGGCGGGGGATGCTGTGATGACCAGTTTTCTTGCTCTTGGCGAATGCATGGTCGAAATCGCCCCGGCCGAAGGCGGCCTTAGCCGCGTGGGTTTCGCCGGCGATACCTTCAACACCGCCTGGTACGCGCGGCAACTGCTGCCCGAGGAATGGACCGTGTCCTATGGCTCCTGCATCGGCAGCGACGCGATCTCGGACGAGATGGCCAGCTACATGCAAAGCCACGGCGTCGACACCTCGACCCTGCGGCGGTTTTCGGACCGGACGGTCGGGCTTTACATGATCTCGCTGCAGGACGGCGAGCGCAGCTTCTCGTACTGGCGCGGGCAATCGGCGGCCAAGGCGATGGCGGAAGACCCCGACTGGCTGCGCGGCATCACCCAGGGCCGCGATGTCATCCATTTCTCAGGGATAACGCTGGCCATCCTGCCGCCCGAACAGCGCCAGACCTTCTGCGACATCCTCGCCGAAGCCCGCGCGGCGGGGGCGCAGGTGGCGTTTGACACCAATCTGCGGCCCAAGCTTTGGGGCAGCGAAGACGCCATGCGCGCGGGCCTGACCCTGGGCGCCTCGGTGGCGGACGTGGTGCTGCCCTCGTTTGACGAGGAAACGGCGCTGTTCGGTGATGCCACGCCGGAAGACACCATAAAACGCTACCGCGAAGGCGGGGCCAGGCTGATCGCGGTGAAGGACGGCGGCGGGCCATTGACGGTCTGGACCGAGGACAGCGGCGTCACCACGCACCAGCCGCAGAAGGTCAGCCCGGTCGACACCACCGCCGCCGGCGACAGCTTTGCCGCCGGGCTGCTGGCCTCGCTGGCCACCGGCCATTCGCTGGATCAATCCGCCGACCGCGCCATGCGGCTGGCGGCCGAGGTGATCCAGGCACGCGGCGCGCTGGTGCCGGAGATTTTCGCAGAGGGAGGCTTCAAATGAACGTGCTCATCATCGGCGGCGGCGGTGTCGTCGGCCAGAAACTGGCCGCGGCGCTGGCCCGACGCGGCACCCTGCGCGGGCAGGAGATCGGCAAGATCACCCTCGCCGACATCGTCGATCCGGCGCCGGTCGAAGGTCCGATGCAGATCGAAACGACCCGCTGCGACATCACCGATCCTGCCTCCATCGCGGCCTGTCTGACGGCCGAGACGGATGTGGTCTATCTTCTTGCCGCCGTCGTCTCGGCCCATGCGGAAGAGGAATTCGACGACGGCATGAACATCAACCTCTTCGGCGCGCTCAATGTCTTTCAGCGCTGCCGCGCGTTGGGCACCAAGCCGGTCGTTGTCTTCACCTCGTCCGTTGCGGTCTATGGCGGCGAGGTGCCGGACCCGATCACCGACCACACATTCCTCAACCCGCAGACCTCCTATGGCGCGCAAAAGGCGATGGGTGAGCTTCTTCTCACCGATTTCTCGCGCAAGGGGTTCCTTGACGGGCGCGGCTTCCGCCTGCCCACGATCTCGGTCCGCCCGGGCAAGCCCAACCGCGCGGCATCGTCGTTCATGTCATCAATCCTGCGCGAGCCGCTGAATGGCCAGGAAGCGATCTGCCCGGTGGACGAGGATTTCCCTCACTACTACCTTTCCCCCCGCAAATGCGTCGCAAACCTGATCCGCGGCGCCGAGATCCCCGAGGAAGACCTGGGCCAGAACCGCGCCATGATGATGCCGGGTCGGTTGTGGACCATTCGCCAGGTGATCGACGCCATGACCGCCGTCGCCGGGCCAGACCCCGCCAAGCTGATCCGCTGGGAGGCGCAGCCGGACATCCAGCGCATCGTCAAGGGCTGGCGCTTTGACCTGCGCCCCGAGAAGGCGGTGAAACTGGGGCTTCAGGCCGACGAAAGCTTTGAAGACAACATCCGGTACTACCTGGAAGACGACAAACCGGGCGCGTGACGCCACGGTCGCCGTTCGGGCGAATGCCGGACCGCCTGAACGAAAGTGATCTTGCCTGTCGGCCCCCAGTCCCGCACTTGCTCCGGGACTGGGGGCCTGTGACCTCTCGTGTGGCCGGACGAGGAGGCCCCGGAGCACGTCCGGGGCGCGGGCGGTCGCCCTGCCAGCGTCAAGAAACCCGACACACCAGCCCCTGACCCGAAGCGCCGGGGATCAGTTGACCGGTGTTTTCAGCGCCTCCCCCGCCAGGTGCGCCGACACGTTGTCGCGCTGCAACTGCGCCATGTCGGCACGGGTTTCGACGGTGCCCGAGCCCGCATGCGGCTGGATCACCACGTTGGGCAGGTCATAGAACCGCGGATCAATGGTCGGCTCGTTCAGGAACACGTCCAGCCCCGCCCCGGCCAGTTGCCCGCCTTCCAGCGCATCCAGCAGCGCCGCTTCGTCCACCGTCGACCCGCGCGAGATATTGACGATCACGCCGCGCGGGCCCAATGCCGCGATAACCTCTTTCGAGACGTAGTTCTCGGTCGCCGCGCCGCCGACCAGCGCGATGAACAGGAAATCCACTGCCTGCGCCAGCGACACCGGATCGGCGTGATAGGTCCAGCCCGGCGTCTCCTTTTCAGAGCGGGCGTGGTAGTGGATGTCGGTCTTGAAGGCGGCCAGCCGGTCGGCGATCTCGCGACCGATGCGGCCGAGACCGACGATGCCCACCTTGGCGCCACTCAGCTTGCGGGTCAGCTGATAGGGCGCTTCGGCCCATTTCCCCGCGCGCGCCCAGGCCGAGGCCTGCTCCATCTCGCGGCCCTGCATCAACCACATCGCCACGGCAAGATCGGCCACGTCGTCGTTCAGCACATCCGGCGTGTTGGTGACCTTCACGCCGCGCGCATCCGCCGCCGCAACGTCGATGGCATCATAGCCAACGCCATAATTCGCGACGATCCCCAGCGCCGGCAGCAGGTCCATCTCGGCCGCACCGAAGGCATGGTGGCCCTTGTAGGCGACAGCGGTGATCCCGGCGCGCTGATCCTCGGACAGAGTACCAAGATCGGCGGGCCCCGCCAGGTGCAGACAGTCCAGTTGCGCCGTGTGATCAGCCAGTTCGCTTTCAGAGTAAGGCCCGATGGCCAGTACCTTTGTCACATTGATTTCCTTCACTTGAGGGCTGCGCGGAACTCCGCCAGCCATGATAGCCCCTCGGCGGTCTTGCCCGACCGGGGTTTGTATTCCGCACCCACCGGCGCCGCCCACCCCATCCGCGCCATTTCGGCCAGCAGGTTGAGGTAATGCACCTCGCCGCCACCAGGCTCGCCCCGGTCAGGGACCGCAGCGATCTGGACATGGCCGATCACCGGCTGCACGTCACGGAACCGGGTCAACAGGTCGCCCTGCATGATCTGGGTGTGGTAGCAGTCGAACATCAACCGCAGGTTTTCCGCGCCCACGCCGCCAATGATCTCGGCCCCGTGTTCGACGGTGTAAAGGTGATAACCCGGCGCGTCGCGGTGGTTGATCGGCTCGATCAGCACGGTCATTCCCGCCGCCCCGGCCTTGTCACAGGCATAGGCCAGATTTTCGCGGTACACCCGCTCTGCCGCCGTGCCGCCGCCCGATTTGCCCGCCATCGCATGCACCGCCCCGGCGCCGATCCGGCGGCCATAGGCCACGGCCTCATCGATGGCGGCGCGCGCCTCGACCTCCTGTCCTGGCATGGCGAGGTAGCCAAAGCTTTCGCCCGGCTGCGTGTTCAGCCCCAGCATCGGCAGGCCGGTTTCCGCCAGAGCATCTGCCACCTCGCCCGCGTCGACGTCATAAGGGAAATGGCATTCCACCGCGTCGAACCCATCGGCCCTGGCCGCGCGGATCCGCTCGGGGATGGGCAGGTCGTCATAAAGAAAGCCGATATTGGCCGAAAACTGCATCAGTCCCACTCCACGTTGAACCTGGTGACCTGCTCTTGCATCAATGCCGGCGCCGACATTCCACGCAGGAGAAGCGCCAGCTTCTCCGTATTTTTCAATTCTTCCATCGCATGGACCGCGGCTTCAAGGTCTTTTCCCGCCTGCACCGAACCGCGATTGGCCAGCATCATCGGACCCTGTCTTGCCACCAGACCGCGCAGCGCGCCGTCGATCACAGGTACAGCCCGACATCATCAGTCATCCCCCGGAAGCACGCGCGCCATTCCCAGTCCCATCGAGCCAAGCCCGATAACGGTGATCGCTGATTGCGCCATATGCTCCTCGAAAATGGTATACCAAATCAAGGATGGCGGCTAGGCCAGCCCATGTCAACCGCCGGTAACCCGCCCCGCGTAGAGCCGTACCTTGATGCCGCCGTGGTCCACCACCGGCCCCGGTGTCAACGGAAGCCCGGCGGCCTTGGCCAGCCCACCCTCGCTGGTGATGATGCCGGTGCGCCAGCCGGGGAAGCGCTCTTTCAGCGCCTGTCCGAAAGCGCCGTACAGCGCATAGAGCAGCTTGGTATTGCCGATCCGCCCGCCATACGGCGGATTGACGATCACCAGGCCCTTCGGCCCCTCGGGCGGCTGCAATTCGCTGACCGCGTGATGCGTAAACCGCGTGATCGCCGCCACGCCTGCGCGCTCTGCGTTCTCGCCCGCCATCCTGACCGCGCCCTCGTTCCGGTCCGAGCCGTAAAAGCGCAGGGCGGTGTCGCGCGGGATTGCCGCTTCCTTCATCGCGGCCCAGGCCGCCGGATCGAAGGATGCCAGCTGTTCAAACGCGAAGGACCGCGAGCGTCCGGGTGCCAGGCCCAGCGCGATCTCCGCCGCCTCGATCACGAAGGTGCCCGAACCGCACATCGGGTCGACCACCGGCATCGCCCCATCATAGCCCGCCGCTCGCAGGAACAGCGCCGCCAGGGTTTCGCGCATCGGCGCCTTGCCAACGCCGGGCTTGTGACCGCGCTTGTGCAGCAATTCGCCCGAGGTATCGACGCTGAAGGTACACAGGTCATCCTCGATCCGCGCCCGCAGCACCAGCGTGGCCTTGGCATCCACCGTGATCCCCGCCGCCGTCAACGCGCCTTCCACCCGCTGCACCGCGGCCTTGGCGTGATAGATGCGCGACTTGCGGCAGGTGGCATCGACCTTCACCGGCACATCGCGGCGCAGCACCGCGCCCCAGTCCATCTTGCGCGCCCGCTTGTCGAGCTGCGCCAAGTGCATCGCCCGGAACGCGCCGATCCGCGCCAGCACGCGTGACGCGCCGCGCAGCACCAGGTTGGCGCGCCAGACCTCGGCCCAGCCGCCCTGAAAGGTCACGCCGCCCGGCACGCAGGCGGGCCTGGCAAACCCGGCCTCGCGCGCTTCGTCCCGCAACAGCGGCTCCAACCCCGGCGCGCAGGCCAGGAAAATCTCGAATGTCTCGTCCATCCCGGTTCTGTGACACGCAGCGCGCGGCGCGGCAATGGTCAAGCGGCTTGCCTGCAGCCACGCGGGCGTTACAACTGGGTGAAATCCCGGGAGGACCGCATGACCGAACCTCATGTCCTGATCGCCGGCGGCGGCATCGGCGGGCTGGCGCTGGCGTTGACCCTGCACCAGCTTGGCGTACCCTGCACCGTTTTTGAAACCGTGCCCGAGATGAAGCCGCTGGGCGTCGGCATCAACATCCAGCCCAACGCGGTGCGCGAGTTGCAGGACCTCGGGCTTGGCACCGAAGCGCTTGATACCGTCGGCCTGCCCGCACGGGAATGGGCGCTGGTCGGGCTGAACGGCAACGACATCCATGCCGAGCCGCGCGGGCTGGACGCCGGATACAACTGGCCGCAATACGCGATGCATCGCGGCGCGTTTCACATGCTGCTGTTCCGCACCTTCATCCAGCGGGCCGGACCGGGCGCGCTGCGGCTGGGCCAACGGGTCACCGGCTATCGCCAGACACCCGAGGGCGTGAGCGCCGAGATCACCCATGCGGACGGCACCAACAGCCTGGCCGAGGGCAGTTTGCTGATCGGCGCCGACGGCATCCATTCAGCGGTGCGCGCCACCATGCATCCCGACCAACCGCCGATCCACTGGGGCGGCGCGATGATGTGGCGCGGCACCACCCGAATGCGGCCGATCCGCACCGGGTCCTCCTTCGTGGGCCTTGGCACCCACCGACAGCGCATGGTGATCTACCCGATCTCGCCCCCCGATGCCGAGGGGCTGGCCACGGTCAACTGGATCGCTGAAGTCACCTATGACGACCCCGCAGACCGGGGAAACACTGGCTGGTTCCGGCAGGTCGAAATCGCGGATTTCGCCCATCACTTCGACGGCTGGTCATGGGACTGGCTGGACGTGCCCGCGCTGATCCGTGGCGCAGAGGTGGCCTATGAAAACCCGATGATCGACCGTGACCCGGTGCCGACATGGCACGACGGGCGGGTGGCGCTGATGGGGGATGCGGCGCATGCGATGTATCCCACCGGCTCCAACGGGGCGAGCCAGGCCATCATCGACGCCCGCACCCTGGGTGCCTGCCTGCTGGAACACGGGGTGCGCGAGGCGGCGCTGGCGGCCTATGACGACAAGCTGTGCGGCCCGGTGTCGGACCTGATCCTGCGCAACCGCGGTGCGGGGCCTTTCGGGTTGTTGAACATGGTCAACGATCGCTGCGGCGGGGTCTTTGACGACATCGACGATGTCATTGCGCCCGAAGAGCGCGCCGCCTTCGTCGCCAGGTACAAATCCGCCGCCGGTTTCGCCATCGAGACGCTGAACTCCGCGCCGCCGACCATTCCCCCGGGGGCAAAAGTGCCGCTTTGAGCGGGCGGAAAGGGGCGTGACATCACGCACCCTGCGGCTCAGCGCATCGAATAAATGGGGCAGTCCAGTGTCTTGCGCAGCGCGGCTTCAAGCTCTTCGGTGGTTTCGGTCGAGACATAAAGCCCCCCGGTCCGGTCTGCCAGGCATTGCGCCACGGCGGGCACCTCGTCCACCTCGGGGTTGCCGTCGCCGCCTTCCCAGTTGAAGAAATCCCCGCGCACCCGAAACCCGATCACATGCACCGTCAGCCCCGGTGCCTCGGCCGCCAGTTCCGCCGCCAGCTGGCAGGTCGCCCCGCCGCAGGTCTCTTTCCCGTCGGTCACCAGCACCACGGTGCCGGGACGGTTGCGGTAATCCAGCGCCTCGGCAGCCCGGCGCACCGCGCGGGTCAACGCGGTGTTGCCATCGGGGACCAGCTCGTCGATCTCGGCCAGGATCCGCCCGGCCGCATCCCGCTGGGGCGACAGCCGAAGGTCGACCCGGGAACAGCTTTCACCGCCGCCGGGGCCATACACGATCAGCCCAAGCCGGCGGACCTGCGCAATCGGCGGCAAGACCCGGTGCAGCGCCCGCCGCGCATCGTTGATCCGCGGCACGTCCAGCCCGTTGTACCCCATCTCGGCCATCGAGCCGGAGCCATCGAAAACCAGCATCGCATCTTCGGTGCATTCCGCCAGGGCCAGCCCCGGCACCAGGGCAAGCGCAGCCAGCAGCAGGCGCATATGGCGGTTCATCCTCATCCTGCGCCCAGTGTGCCAGACCCGGGCGCCGCCGCCAATCAGCCCTTGGTCGTGGTCAGCGCCGCCGCATGTTGCTGCGACACCTAACAGCCCCGGGACCGTGCCGCGGTGACGGCCCTACAGGTTCACCACCACAGGTGCGGCCTTCATCTGCGCCAGGTAGGTTGTAACCTGCTCGCGGAAGTGCGGCACCGCCTCGGGATGGGCGGCAAAGACCTCTGGATCCATCAGCATCCAGCCCTGCCCCTCATCCCCCAGCACCACCTGCGCAGCAGCCGAGGCCGGAAGATGCGCGGCAAAAAAGACGATGCGCCCATGCGGACGGTCATAGGCCCGCACGAAGATCAACTGATCGGCACCCAGACCCAGGCTCACCTCCTCACGCGTTTCGCGCAGCACGCATTGCTCGGGCGTTTCACCGGGGTCGCGCCCGCCGCCCGGCAGGTCAAGGAAATCGGGCCAGGGAATATCGGGGCGGTCGTCCCGCCGGATCACCAGCAACTGGTCGCCAATGAACAGCGCCACCTTGGCACCGGAGAATTCGGTCAGGTCCATCTCGCCTCTCGCACTTGTGCCTGCAAAAGCCTATATATGGGGCCGCCAGAGACGGACTACCCCCCATGCCTTCCCTTTGCCGTGATTGCCTTGCGGAGTTTGCCACCGGCGCCGCCTGTCCGACCTGCCGGTCGCGCCGGGTGGTGCGCCATGACGAACTTTGGGATCTGTCGATCGCCCACATGGATTGCGACGCCTTCTATGCCAGCGTCGAGAAACGCGACAATCCCGCGCTGGCCGACAAGCCGGTTATCATCGGCGGCGGCAAACGTGGCGTGGTCTCGACCGCCTGCTACGTCGCCCGCATTCGCGGGGTGCGCTCGGCCATGCCGATGTTCCAGGCGATGAAGCTCTGCCCCGAGGCGGTGGTGATCAAGCCGCGCATGTCCGCCTATGTCGAGGTTTCGCGCGCCATCCGCGCCATGATGGACGAATTGACCCCGGTGGTGGAGCCGCTGTCGCTGGACGAGGCCTTTCTTGACCTGACCGGCACCGCGCGGCTGCATGGCGCGCCGCCGGCGGTGATGCTGGCCCGGCTGGTGCGGCGCATGCGCACCGAGTTGGGGATCACCGGGTCCATCGGGTTGTCGCACAACAAGTTCCTGGCCAAGATCGCCTCCGACCTCGACAAACCGCACGGATTTTCGGTGATCGGCCAGGCCGAAACGGCGGATTTCCTGCGTGACAAGCCGGTGCGCATGATCTGGGGCGTCGGTCCCGCCGCGCAGGACGCACTCGACCGCGCCGGCATCCATACGTTCAGCGATCTGCGCCGCTGGGACGAACGCGACCTCTCGGCGCGATTCGGTTCCATGGGCAGTCGGCTCTGGCACCTCGCGCGGGGGCAGGATCACCGCCGGGTGTCGGCCAATGCGCCGGTCAAGTCGATCTCGAACGAAACCACGTTTTTCGAGGACACCTCCGACCCCGACCTGCTGGACGGGCACCTCTGGCGGATGGCGGAAAAGGTGGCCGACCGCGCCAAGGCCAAGGACAAGGCGGGGCTGGTGGTGACGCTGAAGCTGAAGACCGCCAAGTTCCAGACGCTGACCCGCCGCCAGAGCCTGCGCGACGCGACGCAGATGGCCGACACGATCTATCGCACCGCCCGCGGGCTGTTCGATGCGCTGGGGGACAAGGGGCCTTACCGGCTTCTTGGGTGCGGTATCTCTCATCTTGTCCCCGCGGCCGAGGCCGACCGCGCACCCGACCTGCTGGACCCGGGCGCCGCGCGCCGTGCCGGGGCCGAACGCGCCACCGATGCGATTCGCGCGCGCTTCGGGCCGGACGCCATCCTCAAGGGGCGGGCGCTGCGCTAGCGCGGGAGGCGCCTTGCGTCGACCGTAGGTCCTGAGCCGGCGCGATCATCGGCGCAAACATCGCCCCGGACCTGATCCGGGGCCTCCCCAGCAACTGGCCAGGAGATCCCGGGTCAAGTCCGGGACGCGCGGGGCCCTGCCATGTCCGGCGGCGCCCTGCGCCTCGCCCGGTGCGCCTATTCCGCCGCCAACGGCATCTCCTGCCCATCCCCACCCGCGATCTCGGCCACCACGCCGCGCAGCAGCTTGCGGAAGGCCTGGAAATTGCTGTTCGGGCGAATCGCCTGCTCGTTCATATAGATCGTCCGGTCGATTTCGACCTGCACGGCGTGCTGGCGCCGGGTCGGGCGACCATAGTGCTGGGCCACGTAGGCCCCGGCAAAGGGCGCATTGCGCACCACCACCAACCCGGCATTGCGGAACGCGGTTTCGATTCGATCCACCACCGCTTCGCTGGCGGAAGCGCCGAACCGGTCGCCAATCACCACCTCGGGGCGGCGCGCACCCGCGCGGGCAATCGGTTCCAGCGCCTCATGCGGCATCGAATGGCAATCGACAAGAATCGCTTCGCCGAACTGCTCCTGCGCCTCGGTCAGAAGCGCCTGCAACTCGGCATGGTAGGGCCGCCAGTAACGGTCGATTCGCCCCTCGGCCTCGGCCAGCGTCAGCTTGCCGCGGTAAATGTTGCGCCCGCCGGCCACCACGCGCGGAATCACCCCAAGGCCCGACGCGACACGTGGATTGTGCCCGGGCTTGCGCGCGCCCTCGATCAAGGCGGGGTCCAACTCGTCGGCAGAGCGGTTGAGATCAACGAAAGCGCGCGGTGCCCCGGCCTTCAGAAACGGCGCGCCAAACTGCGGCGCGCACTCGAAAAGCCTGTCCACATAAGCATCTTCCGAGGTCCGGATGACATGTTCATCCAATACCGTGCGCCGCAAAAACGACCAGGGATAATCCCGCCCGGAGTGCGGACTGGCAAAAACCACCGGCGATGTCAGCCGCTCGGGACGGGCAAGATGAAAGGCGTGTTTCGGCAAATCTGCCTCCGAACTTGGGTACGCGATGATAATCTGTTTTATTCTTCTATCGAAAGCCCTTGATCGTGCCGAAGTTCCCATTTATAGACCCCGCCACTGGCGCGGGGTTCCGCGCCCCACTTACTTGGGGCTCTCGTGACAGTACCGGATTTCCGGGCGATTAGCTCAGCGGTAGAGCACTTCGTTGACATCGAAGGGGTCACTGGTTCGATCCCAGTATCGCCCACCATATCACCGCCACCTTCGGGGGGCAGAACCGTAACCAAGGCGCACGCCAGCGCCGGTAGAAGGAGAGACTGACATGAAGGTCAAGAACTCGCTCCGCTCGCTCAAGAATCGCCACCGCGATTGCCGTGTTGTGCGCCGCAAGGGCCGCGTCTATGTGATCAACAAGACGCAAAAGCGGTTCAAAGCCCGCCAGGGCTGAGCGCTGAAAGCGACGAATTTCGAGGGCCGTGCAGGAAACTGCGCGGCCTTTTCCGTTGCGGGATGTTGAGTGGTCGGACGATTGCCCGCATAGTCGCTGGAAAACAAAGAGCAGTGCCGCCCCCGTGACCAAGTACCTCCTGATTCACCAGAATTTTCCCGGCCAGTACAAACACCTCGCCCCGGCCCTTGCCGCGCGCGGCGACCAGGTTGTCGCCCTGACACCCAAGGTCGAGAAGGCGACCAAGTGGAAGGGCGTCACCATCGTGCCCTACAAATATGCGGGCAAGCCGGCCAAGGGGTTGCACAGCTGGCTGGTGGATTTCGAGACCAAGCTGATCCGCGGACATTCCTGCTATCGCGCCGCGATGGAACTGAAAGCCCGCGGTTTCACGCCCGACGTGATTCTCGCCCACCACGGCTGGGGCGAGAGCCTGTTTCTCAAGGATGTCTGGCCCAAGGCGCGGCTGGGGCTGTATTGCGAGCTCTATCACACCGCCGATTACCCCTTTGTCGGCTTCGACCCCGAGTTCACGCCGAACGCACCCGAGACGGATGCCCTGCGGCTGCGGTTGAAAAACCTCAACAATCGCCTGCATTTCGAAGTTGGCGATGCCGGGATCAGCCCGACCGAGTTCCAGGCCAGCACCTTCCCCGACACCATGCGCGACCGAATCGCTGTGGTGCATGACGGCATCGACACCGCCCATGTCACCGCCAACGGCACGGCGCGGCTCGACCTCGGCAACGGCCGCGCGGCAACGCGTGAGGACGAGGTCATCACCTTCATCAACCGCAACCTTGAACCCTATCGCGGCTATCACATCTTCATGCGCGCCCTGCCCGAGCTGCTGCGGCGGCGGCCAAGGGCGCAGGTCGTGCTGATCGGCGGCGATCAGGTCAGCTATGGTGCCAAGGCCCCGAACGGCCAGACCTGGAAACAGGTCTTCATCGACGAGGTCCGCGGCCAGATCCCCGACGACGACTGGGCCCGCGTGCATTTCCTGGGCCGGGTGCCCTATGATGTCTTCCTGTCCTTCATGCAGGTCAGCCGGGCGCATGTCTACCTGACCTACCCCTTCGTTCTCAGCTGGTCGCTGCTCGAAGCGATGAGCGCCGGCGCCCCGATCGTGGCCAGCGACACCGCCCCGGTACGCGAGGCGCTGCGCGATGGAGAGACCGGCCTGCTGGTCGATTTTTTCGACCGTGCGGGCATCGTGGACAAGGTCTGCACCCTGCTCGACGACCCTGATCTCCAGGCCCACCTGCGCGAAAACGCCCGCCGTCACGTCGTGGACAACTACGACCTGCGCACCGTCTGCCTGCCCAGGCAACTGGCCTGGGTCAACGGGTTGATGGACCTCTCGCCCCGTCCGCCGCTGGTGTGACACGATAGGCCTGTTTGCTGCCGGCCCCCACCGTCCCTTCATTTGCGCTGCCTGGACCGACTGGCCGCCAGTCCCGTCAGCCGTTCGGCTTGAACCAGTGACACCACAATGAACGCCCTCTGAAAATTTCCCGAACAAAAGACGATCAGGACAGCCCAGGTCCCTTCTCTGGTTCAGAAATATCCCGGGGTGAGGACGCAGTCCGAGGGGCAGAGCCCCTGAACGGAAACGCCAGGGCCCGCCTCAAGCAAACCGCCCGGTCACTCGACCGCCCGGATCAGCTTGCGCTCCAGCACCCTCAGCACCGCTTTCAGGTCCTGCCCGCGCTTGAGAACCTGGCCTTCCATGCCGATGACCGCATACATCCCCTGGCGGTTGCGCAGCTTCGGGCGTTTCTCGATGCGATACAGCGGGTTTTCCGCGGTGCGCCTGAAAACCGAAAAGACCGCGACGTCGCGCAGCGTCGAAATCCCGTAGTCGCGCCATTCCCCGGCCGCGACCATACGACCATAGAGCGACAGGATCACCGACAGCTCGTTGCGTTGAAAGGCCACGACTTCCGATTCAGGGGCCATGAACGGCGTAAATGTATTCATGGGTCAAGATTTGCCCTCTTTGTCCTCCAAATCAAGATGCAGCTCCAATGACCGCGCAAAGCTGTGTCCGCGCCGCCCCGAAAACGATGAAATCCGCGCAAACTCGTTATCTGTCTGTGAACCTCTGACCGGCGCGGACCCGGCCAGGATGGACTCGAAAAGAGAACAAATCATGAATATACTGACTCTCTCCCGGGATTCGCTGCAAAATGTTCGCTGAACTGTCGATCACCTCGAACTTCACCTTTCTGACCGGCGCCTCGCACCCCGAGGAATACATGCACCGGGCGGCGCTTTTCGACATGCCGGCAATTGCCATTGCCGACGAAAACTCGGTCGCCGGCATCGTCCGTGCCCATACCGAAGCCCGCGAAATCGCCCGCCAGGTCCGCGAACGTCAAACCTTTGACGCCAAACACGGAACGACCGGCCCGCCCGCCCCCTTCGACACCAAGAAAAGCCCGCTTCTCACCGCAACCCCGCGCCTGATCCCCGCCGCGCGGTTGCGCTTCACCGATGGCCCCGACCTCACCGCGCTGGTGCAGACCCGCCGCGGCTGGGCTCTGCTCTGCCGCCTGCTCTCGCTCGGGCGCCTCAGGGCCGAGAAGGGGGCCTGTACCCTCCACCTCTCCGACCTGCTGGAAACGGGCGCCGAGGGTCTTCATCTGGCCCTCCACGGCCCGACAGAGGCCCAGGCCTCACCGCGCGGCGCAGGCGCATGGCGGACAGGGGCGGAACGGCTGACGCGCCGCTTTGGCGAAAACATGTCGCTGCTGCTGACCCCGGCCTACGACGGCGCCGATCCCGCCCGTTTCACCCGCCTCACCGCGCTGGCCGAGGATCTGCACATCCCGCCCCTCGCCTCTGCCGCGCCGCTCATGCACACCGGTCGCCGCCGCCGCATGGCCGATCTGCTGAGCGCCATCCGCCACGGCCAGACCGTCGAATCCCTCGGTGCCAAAGCCCTGCCCAACGCCGAGTGCCGCCTGCGCTCGGAACCCGAGATGCGCCGTTTGTTCAAGGGCTTCGACGCCGCCGTCGACCGCGCGGCGGAAATCGCCGCCGCCTGCACCTTCTCGCTCGACGAGCTGCGCTATGAATACCCCTCCGAGATCGCCAATGGCGAGACCCCCGGCGAACGCCTCTCCCGCCTCGCGCACATGGGGTTGCGCTGGCGCTATCCCGACGGCGCCCCCGACAAGGTGCGCGCCATGCTGGCGCATGAGCTGCAATTGATCGGCAAGCTGGGGTTCGAGCCCTATTTCCTCACCGTCCGCGACATCGTGCACTTCGCCCGCGACCGAAACATCCTCTGCCAGGGCCGCGGGTCCGCCGCCAATTCGGTGGTCTGCTACTGCCTCGGCGTCACCTCGGTCTCGCCCGAGATCGGTACAATGGTCTTTGAACGCTTCGTGTCAGAGGCCCGAAACGAGCCCCCCGACATCGACGTCGATTTCGAACACGAGCGCCGCGAAGAGGTGATCCAGCACATCTACGACCGCTACGGCCGCCACCGCGCCGGCCTTTGCGCCACGGTCATCCACTATCGCGGCAAGCGCGCAATACGCGAGGTCGGCGCGGCGATGGGCCTGTCACAGGACACCATCGGCGCGCTGTCCTCCCAGCTCTGGGGATTCTTTTCCGCCAAGGGGCTGGAGGCGCACCGGCTGCGCGAAATCGGGCTCGACCCCGACGACCTGCGCCTGCGCCAGACGCTGAGTCTGATGTATGAAATCATCGGCTTCCCCCGGCACCTCAGCCAGCATGTCGGCGGTTTCATCGTCACCGACGGGCGGCTGGACGAGTTGGTGCCGATCGAGAATGCCGGCATGGAGGACCGCACCGTCATCTGCTGGGACAAGGACGATATCGACAGCCTCGGCATCCTGAAGGTCGACGTGCTGTCCCTCGGGATGCTGACCTGCATCCGCAAGGCCTTTGACCTGATGAAGACCCATGTCGGCCAGGACTACCGCCTCGCCACGCTGCCGCCCGAGGATCCAAAGGTCTATGACATGCTCTGCCGCGCCGACAGCATCGGCGTCTTCCAGGTCGAAAGCCGGGCCCAGATGAACTTTCTGCCGCGGATGAAGCCGCGGTGTTTCTATGACCTGGTGATCGAGGTCGCCATCATCCGCCCCGGGCCCATCCAGGGTGACATGGTCCATCCCTACATCCGCCGCCGCAACGGCGAGGAACAGGTCTCCTTCCCCTCGGATGCCCTGGGCGAGGTGCTGGGCAAGACGCTGGGCGTGCCACTGTTCCAGGAACAGGCGATGCAGATCGCCATCGTTGGCGCCGGGTTTTCCCCGGAAGAGGCCGACCGCCTGCGCCGCTCCCTCGCCACCTTCAAGAAACACGGCAATGTCAGCGATTTCCGCAGCCGCTTCATGCGCGGCATGGCCAGGAACGGCTATGACGAGGATTTCTCGGCCCGCTGCTTTTCCCAGATCGAAGGGTTCGGCAGCTACGGTTTCCCCGAAAGCCACGCCGCCAGCTTTGCGCTGCTGGTCTATGCCTCGGCCTGGATCAAGTGCCACCACCCGGGCATCTTCGCCTGCGCACTGCTGAATTCCCAACCAATGGGCTTCTATGCCCCTTCGCAGATCGTGCGCGATGCGCGCGAACACGGGGTGACGGTGCGGCCGGTCTGCATCCAGAACAGCTTCTGGGACAACGTGATGGAGCCCGACGGCATGGGCGGGCTGGCCCTGCGGCTGGGGTTTCGCCAGGTCAAGGGCCTGAAGGAAGAGGACGCCAGTTGGATCACCGCGGCGCGGGGCAACGGCTATCGCTCGGTCACGGATGTCTGGCGCCGCGCGGGGTTGCCGACGGCGGTGCTTGCGCGGCTGGCCGAGGCCGATTGCTTTGCCTCGCTGATGAACCGGCGCGCGGCGCTGTGGGAGGCCAAGGCGCTGACCGCGCCGAAGCCCCTGCCGCTCTTCGAGGGCGATATCGACGGCGAAGCGATCCATGAGCCCGAGGCCAACCTGCCCGCAATGACGCTGGGCGAAGAGGTGGTCGAGGATTACGTCGCCACGCGCCTGACCCTGCGCGCCCATCCGCTGGCCCTGCTGCGCGACCGACTGACGCCCCCGGCTCATCCGCCCCTTGCGAGCCGTCTTCGCGTGGTCTCGGTATCCGGCGGATGAGAACCCGAGAAGAATCCCGGCCTCTGATTGCGCCGGGCTGGAACCAATGACGCCGCGATGGACGCCCGCCCCGACATTCCCGGACAAGATGAAGCCCGTGGCAGCCCCCGGGTCTTCTCCGGTTCTGCAAGTATCCCGGGGTGAGGACGCAGTCCGAGGGGCAGCGCCCCTCATTCCGTCCCCCCGCAAAAAGCCAAATCCGCCAGTATTTCACCCCGGCAGGTCGACGCCCTCCGCCATCTCCTTCAACACCTCCGCCGAGCGTCTCAAGGCCGCGGTCTCCTCCCCGTCGAGCTCGGGCCAGAGCGTCGCCGACACGCCGCCCGCCCCAACCAGCCGCGGCAGGGACAAGGCCACGTCCGCCACGCCCAGCGCATCCGCTTCGACCATCGACACCGACAAAACCGCTTGCGCGTCGCGCCCGATCGCCTGCACGATCCGCGCCAGCCCGGCGCCGATGCCGTACCAGGTCGCCCCCTTGCCCGCGATGATGGTATAGGCCGCCCGGCGCACGCCATCATCGATCCGCGCCCGGACCTCGCGCGTCAACGGCGCGCCGACCTGCGCCGCAAAGGCCGTCAGCGGCACCGAGCCCGCCCGAACGCTCGACCAGGCCAGCACCTCGCTGTCGCCGTGTTCGCCCAGCACGTAGCCATGCACCGAGCCCGGCGAAATCCCCAGGTGCCGCCCGATCAGCCAGCGGAACCGCGCCGTGTCAAGGATCGTCCCCGAGCCGATCACCCGCCCCGGTGCCAGGCCCGACAGTTGCGTGGTGATCCGGGTGATCACATCCACCGGGTTGCTTGCCACCAGCAGGATCGCGCCCGGTGCCACAGTCATGACCTCTTCGGTCACCGCCCGAAAGACCGCGGCATTGCGACCCAGAAGGGCGGGCCGGGTCTCGACCGGGCGCTGCGACACGCCACAGGCCAGGATCACCACCGCCGCGTCAGCGATATCGCGATAGCCCCCCGCACGCACGATGGCAGAGCCGGCAAAGGGCACCGCGTGGCCGATATCCTCGGCCTCGGCCTGCGCCCGGGCAGGATCGAGGTCGATCAGCACGAGTTCCGAGACGATGTTCTGCAAGACCAGCGCAAACCCGGCAGCAGAGCCGACCATCCCGGCCCCGACGATTGCAACCTTCATGGCATGTCTCCCGCTTCCCGCATTCCGGGATCGATACTGCACGCCGTCACCGCATATGCAACGCGCGCGCGCCACATCCCGAAGATGCAAGTCTTCGTGATCCCCGCCGCAAAACGCGACAAACAGCCGCAGTCCTGCTAGGGTGAGACTCGCTCCCGGGTTTCGGACAACGAAACCACTGCTGTCCGGGCCCTCCTGTTTTGAACTGGCGGAAAGGACAAGATCATGGCCAAGACAATCGGCAACCCCCTTTCATGGACGGCGCAAGCGCTGGGCAAGGGGATGGAGTCCACCGGCGAGATCGTCGGCGAGCTTCGACATCACGACGACATGGCGATCCGTATCCGCAAGATCACCACCGGCGATCTGCGCATCGCGCTGACCCGCGGCTATGACGACTTCCTCGCCATGCGCACCGACGTGCTCTGGATGGTGCTGGTCTACCCGGTCATGGGCTTCGTGCTGGCGTTTTTCGCCGCCACCCAAAGCTTTCTGCCGCTGCTGTTCCCGCTGATTTCGGGCTTTGCCCTGCTCGGCCCGGTCGCCGGCATCGGCCTGTATGAGATGAGCCGCAAACGCGAGGCCGGCGAGGACACCCATTGGAGCGACGGCTTCAAGGTCGCCTTCTCGCCCTCGGCCGCGCCGCTGGTGGCGCTTGGCGGATACCTGATGGCGCTCTTCATCGCCTGGATGATGACGGCCCTGATGCTCTACAACCTGACGATGGGCCCGGGCGCGCCGGCTTCGGCGATGGCCTTCCTCGACGATGTCTTCGGCACCGCTGCCGGCCTTGAGATGATGGTTTTCGGCCTGGCGTTGGGCTTTGTCTTTGCCTGCCTGGTGCTGACAACCAGCCTGATCAGCTTTCCGATGCTGGTCGACCGGCACGTGGGCCTGCCCACGGCAGTGGCCACCTCGGTCGAAGTGGCCTGGCGCAACCCGGTCACCGTGGCACTCTGGGGGATGATCGTGGCCCTTGGCCTCGTGATCGGCTTTGCCACGCTCTTCGTCGGGCTGATCTTCGTTCTGCCGGTGCTGGGCCATGCCACCTGGCACCTCTACCGCCGCGCAGTGGTGCCAGCCAGCGATCCGCGCTGAACCGGGCGAAGACGCCCGCGAGGGCGGATAAGCGGCCCTATCCTTCGCCCAGCTTCGGCGCCCCCTTGCCCAGGTGCAGGTCGGCGTCGGAGAACCGGAAAGGCGAGCGCACGCCCGGCACGCCATCTGCGTCGATCTGCATGCCGCGGGCCTTCACCTGCGGGTCGGCCATGACCTCTGCCAGGTCATTGATCGGCCCCGCCGGTACGCCCGCACCTTCACAGGCCGCCAGCAACTCTGCCTTCGCCCAGCCGCCTGTCGCAGCCCCCAACCGTTCGGCCAGGGCCTCGCGATGGGCCAGCCGGTCGGCATTGGTGGCATAGTCCGGCGCCTCGGCCAGGGCGTCCAGCCCCAACACGCCGCAAAGCCTTTGGAACTGCGCGTCGTTGCCGACCGCGATGATGATATGGCCATCGGCACAATCAAACACTTGGTAGGGCGTCAGATTGGGATGCACATTGCCCATCAGCCCCGGCGCCTCGCCGGTCGAAAGGTAATTCATCGCCTGGTTCGCCGTCACCGCAACCGCGCAATCCAGCAGGCTCATGTCGATCTGCTGGCCCTCGCCAGTGACCGAGCGCTGGTGCACCGCCGCAAGGATCGCCGTGGCGGAATAGACCCCGGTAAAGATGTCGGTGATCGCCACGCCCGCGCGCTGCGGCTGGCCGCCCTTTTCGCCAGTGATCGACATCAACCCGGACATGCCCTGGATGATGTAGTCATAGCCCGCGCGATGGGCATAGGGGCCGTCCTGCCCGAAGCCGGTGATCGAGCAATAGATCAGCCGCGGGTTCACCGCCCGCAGGCTGTCATAGTCCAGCCCGTATTTCTGCAACCCGCCGACCTTGAAGTTCTCGATCAGGATATCGGCGTCCGCCACCAGTGCACGCACCCGGGCCTGGCCCTCTTCGGTGCGGAAATCGACAACTTCGCTAGTCTTGCCGCGGTTGCAGGCGTGGAAATAGGCCGCCGTGCGTTCGCCATCCTTCTCGATGAAGGGCGGGCCCCAACGGCGGGTGTCGTCGCCCTCGGGGCTTTCCAGCTTGATGACCTCGGCCCCGAGGTCCGCAAGCGTCTGGCCGGCCCAGGGACCGGCCAGGATGCGGGCAAGCTCGACGACTTTCAGACCCGCAAGCGGACTCATGCGTCGCCCAGTTTCTCGTCCAGGATTTCCTTGAAGTCCGCCCAGGACATGTTCGAATGCATCTCGCCGTCGATCACGAAGCTCGGGGTGCCGGTGATCTTGTCCGCATCGGCGTTTTCCTCGTACCAGGCCACCAGCGTCTGCGCTTTGTTGGCATCCTGCAGGCAGCTTTCCAGCTGATCGTCGTTCAATCCGGCCAGCCGACCGATCTTGCGCAGTTCACCCACGACTTCGCCGGGCTGGCCCGAGCCAACCCAGGTCTGCTGACCCTTGAAGATCAGGTCTGTGATACCGAAGAACCGCTCTTGCCCGCCGCAGCGCGCCACCATCGACGCCCACAGCCCGAAACGGTCGAAATAGACCTCGCGGAAGACGAATTTGACCTTGCCGGTGTCGATGTACTCGGCCTTGAGGTCCTTGTACTGGTTGGCATGGAAGTTGGCGCAATGCGGGCAGGTGTAGCTTGCATATTCGACCACGGTGATCGGCGCATCGGCATCGCCCTGCACCATCTCGACGATGGACGAGGTATCGACCTCCTCCGCGCTTTCCTGCGCGTCCAGAGCCCCGGCGGGAATGTCGGTCTGGCCGCCCAGCTGGGTGGTCAGCCACCAACCGCCGCCTGCAATCAGAACAAGCGCCAGCAGCGCGGCGGGGATCATACGCTTCATATCTTCTTTCCTCTCGGGGTCGCTCATGACTTGGCCTTGGATAGAACGTTCTTCGCCAAGGCTTCAAGCGCCCCCTTGAGCCCTTCGTCCATCACATCTTCGGCATATTCCCGTGCGGCGGCCGTGACTTTCGGGTCTGGCGGAGGGGTTTTCTTCGGCGTCACGCCATAGCTGAACTGCGCCTGACCCTCGGCAAAGCCGGTCGGCGCAGTCTGGGTGATCTTGACCCGTGCGATGGCATTGTAGCCATAGACCGCGTTCACCCGCTCGCGGATCCGGTCCTTCTGCATCTCCAGCATCGGCGCATTGGCCCCGGTGGTCAAAAGCGTCAGCGTCGCCCCGATACCGCCGCGGCCAAACGAGACATTCACCGGGCGGGCAATGGCCGCCGTGTCTTCCCCCACTACTTCGGGCCAATGGGTCAGCAACCGGGTTTCCGAAAAACCACGGCTTTCGCTGGCCCGGCGAATCCGCTGGTTCAGAAGATTGGATGTCCGGGCAAAGCCCCGGGTTGTCGGTCTTCGCTGCGGCACGATTGACTCCCTCTCGCTGGCGCTATCCTAGTGCCCCCTGCGCGCCCTGCGCCAGCAAAACCCGACATGGACACCTTTTCCTGAAAGTATCGTGAACATGCCCGCCGAGTGTTCCAGACCCAGCCAAGCCCCCGGACCCGACATGCGTGACCCCGCCACCCTCACTGCCGAGTTGCTCGACTGGTACGATCACAATGCCCGGACCATGCCCTGGCGCACCGGCCCCAAGGCACGCGCCACAGGCGTCACGCCCGATCCCTACCGCGTCTGGCTGTCCGAGGTGATGCTGCAACAGACAACCGTCGCCGCCGTCCGCGACTATTTCACCCGCTTCACCACCCGCTGGCCGACAGTGACCGACCTGGCCAAGGCACAAGATGCCGATGTCATGGCCGAATGGGCGGGCCTGGGGTATTACGCCCGCGCCCGCAACCTGTTGAAATGCGCCCGTGCCGTTGCCGGCGACCATGACGGCCAATTCCCCGCCGATCACGCGCAACTGCTGGCCCTGCCCGGTATCGGTCCCTATACTGCCGCCGCCGTCTCGGCCATCGCCTTCGACCTGCCGGAAACGGTTGTGGACGGCAATGTCGAACGTGTCATGGCCCGCTTGCACGACGTCCACACCCCCCTGCCCAAGGCCAAGCCCGAGCTGACCGCGCTGGCCGCCGCCCTCACGCCGCAGGACCGCCCCGGCGATCATGCCCAGGCCGTGATGGACCTCGGCGCCACCATCTGCACGCCGCGCAACCCCGCCTGTGGCCTCTGCCCCTGGCGGCCCGATTGCCAGGGGCGGCTCAACGGCACAGCCACCGAGCTGCCGAAAAAGACCCCGAAGAAGCCCAAGCCCATCCGCCAGGGCACCGCCTATATCGCCCGTCGGGTCGACGGTGCCTACCTTCTGGAAACCAGGCCGGACAAGGGGCTTCTGGGGGGCATGCTGGGCTGGCCCGGCTCCGACTGGCTGGATGTCACCACCGGCACACCAGACGAAGCCCCGCCGATCCGCGCCGAATGGAAGACCCTTCCAGCCGAGGCGCGCCACACATTCACCCATTTCCACCTGCGGCTGACGGTGAAAACCGCGCTGGTCCCGATGGACCGCACCCCCACCATCGGCAGCTTCGTCGCCCCCGAAGACTTCAGCCCCGCCAGCCTGCCCACCGTGATGCGCAAGGCCTTTGATCTAACGCAAGGCCAGCCCCCGGCGAAAAGCCCTAAAACCGCCGCAAAACCGTGATAGCCTTCGGGCGAGACAGGCAACAGGGACAGGCATGATCCCCCCCGACCAGACCGCGAAACTCCGCGCCGCCCTGCCCTTCTGGGCCTCTTTCCTGCTGATCCCGCTGGCCTGGATCGGTGCCTTTGCCGGTGGCTGGACGGTGGTCCTGCTGCCGCTCTGCACCTGGTATCTCTTTACCGCGCTCGACGCGCTGACCGGCCTCAACCTGGAAAACGCCGATCCTGCGACCCCGGACGCAATGCTGACCTGGTACAAGCGGCTGACCGGTGCCTGGGTGCCGATGCAGTTCGCGACCCTGTTTGCCCTGATCTGGTACGTCCCCCGCGCCGACCACCTCGGCACCCTTGAAAGCCTCGCGCTCTTCTTCGGCGTTGGCGTCCTGACCGGCACCATCGGCATCAACTACAGCCACGAGCTCATGCACCAGCGCAATCGCATCGAGCGCTGGCTGGGCGACATCCTGCTTGCGATGGTCCTCTACAGCCACTTCCGGTCCGAGCATCTGCTCGTCCATCACCGCTATGTCGGCACCCCGCGCGACCCGGTGACCGCGCGCTACAACGAAAACTTCCACCGCTTCTTTCCGCGCGTATTGCGCCAGTCGCTGATCTCGTCCTTCAAGGCCGAGGCCGCCATGCTCGCCCGCAAGGGCAAGCCCTGGCACGCACCGGAAAACCCCTTCTTCCGCTACTGGACGCTGCAATCCGCCATGCTCCTGTTGGCCTTCGCCCTCGGCGGCTGGACCGGCCTCGGCCTCTTTCTGATGCAGGCCGTCACTGCCATCTGGCAACTGGAACTGGTGAATTACGTCGAACACTACGGGCTGACCCGCAAACACCTGGGCGACGGCAAATACGAACATGTCCAGCCGCGCCATTCCTGGAATGCCGCGCACAAGGCGTCAAACTGGCTGCTGATCAACCTGCAACGCCACTCGGACCACCACTACAAGCCCGACCGCCGCTTCCCGCTGCTGCAGAACTACTCCGAAGACGACGCCCCGCAACTGCCCTACGGCTACCCGGTGATGACCGTCGCGGCGCTGATCCCGCCGCTCTGGCGCCGGGTGATGAACCCCCGCGTCCGCGCATGGCGCCGGACGTTCTATCCCGAGATCGAGGACTGGAAACCCTATAACAAGGCGCTGAACCCGCCGCCGCGTTGACCCACGTCGTCCCGGACCCCGATCCGGGACCTCGCGGATCACCCCGCCAATCGCCGCACCGCCCAGCGCGCCGCATCCGCCACCTCCGGCAGATCATCCTCGCAAAGCCCTTGCGCCACCGGCAGCAACCGCGCCTCACCAGAGTTGCCAATCGCATAAAGCACATTGCGCACGAACCGCCCCCGCCCGATCCGCTTGATGGGCGAGCCGGAAAAGAACGCCCGAAAGCCCGCATCGTCCAACCCGGCCAGCTGCTCCAACTCCGGCGCCAGCAGGTCGCCGCGCGCGTGGTACTTCACCTCCGCCGCCCGGCTGGCAAACTTGTTCCAGGGACAGACCGCAAGGCAATCGTCACAGCCGTAAATCCGGTTTCCCAGCAAGGGCCGCAACGCCTCGTCCACCGGCCCCTTGTGCTCGATCGTCAGGTAGGAAATGCACCGCCGCGCATCCAGTTGATAGGGCGCCGGAAAGGCATCCGTCGGACAAACATCCAGGCAGGCCCGGCACGACCCGCAATGATCCCGCTCCCCCGCGTCCACCGGCAATTCCAGCGTGGTGAACACCGCGCCCAGGAAAAACCACGACCCCAACTCGCGACTCACCAGGTTGGTATGCTTGCCCTGCCAACCCAGCCCCGCCGCCTGGCCCAACGCCTTCTCCGGCACCGGCGCGGTATCGACGAACACCTTCACCTGCGGCGCAGGATCGCAATCCGCTTCCGCAATCAACCACCGCGCCAGCCGCTTCAGCCGCTTCTTCACCACGTCATGATAATCGCGATGCTGGGCATAGACCGATATCGCCGCCCGGTCCCGCCGGTCCAGCACCGCCAGCGGATCATGCGTAGGCCCGTAATTCTCCGCCAACATGATGACCGAGCGCGCCTCGGGCCACAAAGCCGAAGGATCGCCGCGCCAATGGCTCCGCTCTGCCAGCCAAGACATCTGCCCATGATACCCGGCGTCCAAAAACGCGGCCAACCGCCCGGCAACCTCCGGCACAGCCTCCGGCCGACACAACCGGCAGGCAGAAAACCCCACCGCCCGCGCCTCGGAAACCAACCTGTCCTTCAGCGCGTCCATGTACTTCTCTGGTTTTGCAAATATCCCGGGGGCTCCGGGGGCAGAGCCCCCGAAAGGCGCAACGCCTGCCTATCAGAAATCCAGGTCGTTGTAATGCCGCGGCGGCGGAAACCCGGGGATCTGATCGGCCAGGATCGAGCGGAACGCCGGGCGCGACTTGATCTTGGCATACCAATCCTTGACCACAGCCGACCGGTTCCAGTCCACATCCGAGATGTAATCCAGCGCCGACAGATGCGCGGCGGCAGCAAAATCCGCCAGCGTCATCACGTCACCGGCCAGCCAACGCCGGTGATCCAGAAGCCAGGCCATGTAATCCAGGTGATACTTGATTGCCTTGGCCCCGGCCTTGACGTTCTTGCTGTCGGGAAACCCCTTGCCCTGCACCTTCTTGTTGACCCGCTCGTAGAGCAGTTTCGAGGTCACCTCGTCGTGAAACTTGTCGTCGAACCACCCCACCAGCCGCCGGACCTCGTAGCGCGCATCCGCCGCACGCGGCATCAACGCGGGCTCGGGGTATTTCTCTTCCAGCCATTCACAGATCGCCGCGCTTTCTGCCATGGTCTTGCCGTCGATCTTCAGAACCGGAACCTTGGCCGCCGGGTTGCGTCGGAGGAAATCCGGATCCTGCTCCCAATACCGTTCCTCGATCAACCCACAGTCGATCTTCTTCTCGGCAAGGCTCAGCCGGACCTTGCGGCAAAACGGCGACAGGGGAACATGATAGAGCTTGGCCATGGCAGGGGGTGTCCAGAAAGAAGTGCTTTGCCTGTTTGCCGCGAATTCCGGTCCAGTTCAACCACTCGTGGAAGCCATCGGCAGAGCTGCGCAGGCCAAGTTCCCTCTGGCCGCCCCACGCGCTAGTCTGCGCCCATGCGCGACATCAACCTCAAAGCCACCGAATACTTCGAAGCGGTCGCCCGTCTGGGCACCGTCACCCGCGCGGCAGCAGAGCTTGGCGTGTCGCCCTCTGCCGTGTCGCAACAGGTCAAGGCGCTGGAAAGCCAGTTCGGCGTCAAGCTCTTCCGCCGCGAAAAGCGCCGGCTGGTGCTGACCCTAGACGGCGACCGGCTGTTTGCCACCACGACCCAGGCCTTCGGCGCGTTGCGCAATGCCACCGCCGCCATCGCCCGCCAGCGCCATCTGCGCAGCCTCACGATCCGGGTCTCGCCCACGTTCGGCGTGCGCTGGCTTGGCCCCCGCATCGCCGATTTCGCCGAGGCCAACCCGGATTGGAACATCCGCATCGACGCCACCCCGGATTTTTCCGCCTTCGACACCGAAGCCGTCGACTTCGACCTGCGCTACGGCCACGGCGACTGGCCCGGGCTGTCGGTCGAACCGGTGATGAACGACCTGGTCCTGCCGGTCTGCAGCCCCGCCTATCGCACCCGTCTTCAGGCGATCAGCCCCGATCCGGTGGCGCAGCTGTCGCAAGCGCGGCTGATCGACAGCGTCAAATCGCTGTGTCGCTGGGATCACTGGCTGGCCGCCAACCGGATCGAGGTGGCCGATCTCGGCTATCCCTTCCGTTTCGACCGGTCGTCGATGTCGCTGGAAATGGCCAAGCGTGGCGGCGGCGTGGCGCTGGACAATGCCGGGCTCTGCCTTGACGATCTGAAATCCGGCGAGCTTGTGCCGCTCTTGCCCGAGTTTCCGGCGACGGAGCTGCCCGCCTATTGGCTGGTCTGCCCGCCACGGCATTTCTCGCGCCGGATCGTCAAGCGCTTTGCCGACTGGCTGACCACCGAGGCCCGCACGCATGACGCCGACACCCGCCGGGCGCTGCAGTCCCTGGAGGTGGCCCCCACCCGTTGAACGCGCCAAATTCCATCAATGGAATTTGCAAATTTCGCCCCGAAATTTCCCTCACTCGAAACAGGCCGCGCGCCCATCCCGGGCGATGGTCGCCGCCCCATCGCGGATCTGCGACGAACGCCGGCGCAACGACTGGCTCGGGTTACTGGCCGAGCGCCCCTTGGGATTTGGCAGAATCGCCGCCAGCCGTGCTGCCTGGGTCGCGCTCAACTGGCCGGGGCCGACGCCGAAATAATGGCGCGCCGCCGCCTCCACGCCAAAGACCCCCTCGTCGAATTCCGCCACGTTCAGATAGACCTCAAGGATCCGCCGCTTCGGCCAGACCGCCTCCATCGCCGGGGTAATCAACGCTTCCAGCGCCTTGCGCGTCCAGGTGCGCCCGTGCCACAGATAGACATTCTTCACCACCTGCTGACTGATGGTCGAGGCGCCGCGCGATCCACCGGCCGCCATCGCCGCCTTGATCGCGGCGACATCAAACCCCCAGTGATTGCAGAAATTGGCATCCTCTGCCGCCACCGCCGACCGGCCCATCACCGGTGCGATGTTCTCCATCCGCACCCAGACATGATCGATCCGGCCCAGGCGCGCCTGTTCCTGCCACATGTAATAGGTGATCGGCGGGTTGAAGACCGAAAACAGCACGATCAGCGCCGCGCCCACCAGGACCATCAGCCCCACCAGCCGCAACACCCAGCGCCGCAACCACCGCAGCGGGTGGAACGGCATCCGGTCCACCGGTTTCCTTGCCTTTGCCTTGCTTGCCATGGCCGCACCCTAAAGCATTTCGGAGTATCCTTGAATCGCCGAAGTGCCTTAGACCCTGAATGCGGCCAATCCTAGGCGACGCGTCACGCCACCAGGCAGGCCGCCTCATGCCGCTTCGCCACCAGGCGCGCCGCCGCCATGCCGCGGATCACCTGGTCCAGATCGGGGACAAGCGCGGCCAGTTCTGCCTGCACCGCCTCATCGCGCCGTTCGGCTGCATGGCTCGGGAAATAGCTCTCGGACCACAGCCCCCCGGCGCGCACGATTTCATGCCCGTCAAACAGGATATGCACATAGGTCACCACCCCGCCGGAACAAAGCCGCACGTCACGCCCGTTCACCAGGTGTTTCGCGGCCACCAGCACCTCGTCCTCGCCGGCAAAGATCTGGGCCCGCCAGCCGGTCACCAACATACGGTGCTGCTGCGACACCCGCAGGACATCCGGATTGCCAAGCACCCCCGGAGAGAATTCCACCGGCGCAAACTCGGCCTCGGCCCGGGCCTCCTGAAACCCGATCCAGCGCAGCTCCTGGTAACCGTTGTCGCGGGTCCGCACCCGGTCGCCGGGCTGCAAGGTCTCGATGAGGCGCGGGCCCTTGTCGGTCTCGATCAAGGTGCCGGGGGTGAAACATATCGGGCCAAGATCACCGACCTCGACCTGGGTGCTGGTGGTGACAAAAGTCGACGATACAAAGACCGCGTCCTGCAGGATCGTTCCGTCGGTCGGGGTAAAGACCGCCGGCTGTCCGCTGACGTAAAAGGTCACCCCGGTGATCGTATCGGTCGTACCATCCGGGTATCGCACCTGGACCTGGTCGTTGACCCAGACCGAGGTCACCAGAGCGCCATTGAAGGTATCGCCGTCGCCGGTGCCGATGAAACCATCGTCGTCGGCATCGGTGAAGGTAAAGGTCTGGACGGTCAGGCTCGTCCCGCTTGACGGCGGGTTGCCCGGATCGATGACATAGAACTGGTCACTGTGTTGTGTTGGCACTGCTCACATCCGCTATTGTTGCGGTTTCTGAAGCAATGCGGCCGAAATGTGGCAAGAGTTGGGCGCTCATGCAAAAACGCGGCGCCAAGGTGGCGCCGCGTTGCATCCAATCAACAGGTTGCCGGTTTATTCCGCCGGAACCGCCGCATCTTGATGGCGCAGCGGGTGCGCCAGCTTGTCGAGCATCTCCAGCGGGCAGATCTGGACAAAGTTGCCGCGCTCGGTCTCCCAGTGCTGCAGGATGTCGGCGGCCGCCCGGCTGCCGGTTTCTGCCAGATGCCGTTCGATCAGCCCGCGCAGCTGGGTTTCCCAATGCGCGACCTCAACCGGGTTGATGGTCAGCGTTTCCATGTTGATCAGCTTCGGCGCCAGGCCCTCGGGGTCATAGATATAAGCCATCCCGCCGGTCATCCCCGCGCCAAAGTTGGCCCCGATCCTGCCCAGGATCACAGCGATGCCGCCGGTCATGTATTCACAGCCGTTCGAACCACAGCCCTCGATCACCACGCTGGCGCCCGAGTTCCGCACCGCGAAACGTTCGCCCGCACGGCCCGCCGCGAAGAGGTAGCCATCGGTCGCACCATAAAGCACGGTATTGCCGATGATCGTGTTGTCGCGCGCGCTCAGCGGCGACACCATCGGCGGGCGCACCACGATGGTGCCCCCCGACAACCCCTTGCCGACATAGTCGTTGGCATCGCCCGAGACCTCAAGCTTCAGCCCCGGTGCCGCAAAGGCGCCCAGCGACTGACCGGCAGAGCCCTGCAACTTCACCGTCAGGTGATCGGGCTGCAGCGCATTGCGCATGCCAAAGTTCTTGACGATATGCGACGAGGTCCGCGTGCCGACGGTCCGGTCTGTGTTCTGGACCGCATATTGCAGCTGCATCTTCTCGCCATCTTCCAGGAAGCGCTGCGCATCACGCACGATTTCCGCATCCAGCGTGTCCGGCACCGCGTTGCGCGGCTTGTTCCGGTCATACTTGATGTCATGCGCGCCATCGACGGTGATCAGCAGCGGGTTCAGGTCCAGGTCGTCAAGGTGATCCGCCCCGCGCGACACCTGCGTCAGCAGGTCCGCCCGGCCGATCACCTCGTCCAGCGAGGTCGCACCGATGGAGGCCAGCACCTCGCGCACTTCCTGTGCGTAGAAGGTGATCAGGTTCACCACCTTGTCGGCATTGCCGCTGAACTTGGCCCGCAGGCTTTCGTCCTGGGTACAAACGCCCACCGGGCAGGTGTTCGACTGGCACTGACGCACCATGATACAGCCCATCGCGATCAGCGCGGCGGTGCCGATACCGTATTCCTCGGCCCCCATCATCGCGGCCATGACGATGTCACGCCCGGTGCGCAGCCCGCCATCGGTCCGCAGGGTGATCCGTTCGCGCAGGTTGTTCATCGCCAGGACCTGGTGCGCTTCGGTCAGACCCATTTCCCAGGGCAGACCTGCGTATTTGATCGAGGTCGCGGGCGATGCACCCGTCCCGCCGTTGTGGCCGGAAATCAGGATCACATCCGCCTTGGCCTTGGCCACACCGGCGGCAATCGTGCCGACACCGGAAGAAGCCACCAGCTTGACCGTCACCTTGCAGCGCGGGTTGATCTGCTTGAGGTCATAGATCAGCTGCGCCAGGTCCTCGATCGAATAGATATCGTGGTGCGGCGGCGGCGAAATCAGCGTCACGCCCTTGGTCGAATGGCGCAGGCGCGCGATCAGGTCGGTGACCTTCATCCCCGGAAGCTGACCACCCTCGCCGGGCTTGGCACCCTGCGCGACCTTGATCTCCAGCTCTTCGCACTGGTTGAGATATTCCGCCGTGACGCCGAAACGCCCGGAAGCCACCTGCTTGATCTTTGCCGACGGGTTGTCGCCATTGGGCTCCGGCACGAAATGCGCCGGATCTTCGCCGCCCTCGCCCGAATCCGACCGTGCGCCGATCCGGTTCATTGCCACGTTCAGCGTCTTGTGCGCCTCGGGCGACAGCGCGCCCAACGACATGCCGGGGGTGACAAAGCGCTTGCGGATCGCGGTGACGCTTTCCACCTCTTCCACGGCAATCGCATCGCGCAGCGGCTTGATCGCCAGCAGGTCACGCAGATGGATCGGCGGGTTGGCCTGCATCGCCTTCGAATACTTCTGCCACAGCGCGTAAGACGCGGTGTTGCAGGCCATCTGCATCATGTGCATGGTCTGCGCGCCCCAGGCGTGACTTTCGCCCGATTTCCGCGACTTGTAGAAGCCACCAATGGGCAGCACGTCACGACCCTGACGGTAGGCCAGCGCATGCACGCCTTCCAGCTTCTTCTGCACGCCCGACACGCCGATCCCGGAAATCCGGCTCAGCATTCCGGGGAAATACTCGGCGCACATCGCGCGCGACAGCCCCACCGCCTCGAAGTTCAGCCCGCCGCGATAGGAGCTCAGCACCGAGATCCCCATCTTGGACATGATCTTCAACAGGCCCTGGTCCACCGCGTTGCGGTAGCGGGTCACATTCTCGGTCAGCGTCCCGTCCAGCAGCCCGCGACCGATCCGGTCGGCCAGGCTGTCCTCGGCCAGGTAGGCGTTCACGATGGTCGCGCCCGAGCCGATCAGAACCGCAAAGTAATGCGGATCGATGCATTCCGCCGACCGCACGCTGAGCGAGCAGAACGTCCGCAGTCCCTTGCGCGTCAGGTGGCTGTGCACCGCGCTGGTCGCCAGGATCATCGGCATGCCGATCTTGTCCGCGCCCAGGCCCTCATCGGTCAGCACCAGGTGCCCGGCCCCCGAACGCACCGCATCCTCGGCTTCCGCCCGGATCCGCGCCAGCCCGTCACGCAGCGCGCCATCGCCGCCATCCGCCGGGAAGGTACAGTCGATGGTCACCATGTCGGCGTTGAAATGGCTGCACAGGGTTTCGAACTGGGCATTGCCGACGAAGGGGCTGTCCAGCACCAGGATCTCGGTCTGGGCGCTGCTTTCGTCCAGCACGTTCTTGAGATTGCCGAACCGCGTCTTCAGGCTCATCACCCGGTATTCACGCAGCGAGTCGATCGGCGGGTTGGTCACCTGGCTGAAGTTCTGGCGGAAGTAATGGCTCAGCGGGCGATACTTGGTCGACAGCACCGCCGACGGGGTGTCATCCCCCATCGAGGCGATCATCTCCTTGCCGTCCTCGGCCATCGGAGACAGCACCTGCTCCAGCTCTTCGATGGAATAGCCGGCGGCAATCTGGCGCTTGCGCAGGTCTTCACCCTCGTGCAGCGCCTTCTCGGTCAGACCGTTCAGCTCGTCGTCCAGCTCGTTGATCTTGCCGACCCATTCACCGAAGGGGCGGGCATCGGCCAGCCGGTTCTTGATTTCGGTGTCGTGGTAAAGCTTGCCCTCGGCCATGTCGACGGCGAGGATCTGCCCGGGGCCAAGCGCCCCTTTCTCGACAACGCTTGCCTCGTCCACCGGCACCATGCCGGCCTCGGATCCGGCAATCACCAGCCCGTCACCGGTCACGACATAGCGCATCGGGCGCAACCCGTTCCGGTCCAGCCCGGCACAGACCCAGCGACCATCGGTCATGGCCAGCGCGGCGGGGCCATCCCAAGGCTCCATCACCGAGTTGCAATAGGCATACATGTCACGCCAGGCCTGCGGCAGTTCCACCGCCTGCTTGGACCAGCTTTCGGGCACCAGCATGGTTTTCGCCATCGGCGCCGAACGGCCCGCGCGCACCAGCACCTCGAACACCGCATCCAGCGCGGCCGAGTCGGACGAGCCCTGCGGCACGATCGGCTTGATGTCGTCGGCATAGTCGCCAAAGGTGGTCGAGGCCATGCGGATCTCATGGCTCTTCATCCAGTTCAGGTTGCCCTTCAGCGTGTTG